>Ga0172381_10001798_pt1 | contig 24503 bp, 24 predicted proteins | sample Leawel6488metaG_FD_119754 | JGI IMG/M metagenome (GOLD analysis project Ga0172381, IMG submission 119754) | Leachate microbial communities from a municipal landfill in Southern Ontario, Canada - Leachate well 64-88 metaG | ecosystem: Engineered > Solid waste > Landfill > Unclassified | place... | reverse complement strand
ATCGATAGCTGCTTTCAGGAGCCGGCAATACATATCAAACCCTACTGCATTTATAAACCCATGCTGCTCGGTACCCAGAAGATTGCCGGCGCCTCTTATCTGCAAATCCTCCATGGCCAGCTTGAAGCCGCTGCCCAGCTCCTGGAATTTCTTTATAGCAGTCAGCCGTTTCTGCGACTCGGAACTCAGCACAAAATTTTTCGGTACCAGAAGATACGCATATGCCTCGCGGGTAAAACGCCCCACCCTGCCGCGAAGCTGATACAGTTCGGACAGACCGAACATGTCGGCTCTATTTATTACTATAGTATTAGCATTCGGGATATCGATACCAGATTCTATTATGGTCGTCGAGATCAAACAGTCTATTTTCCCCTTTATGAACTGCACCATAGTCTCTTCCAGCTCTTTCTCCTGCATCCTTCCGTGCCCTATGGCAACGGACACATCCGGCACCAGTTCTTTTATCGCCTGGGCTATTTTATTTATTCCTTTTATCCTGTTATGGACAAAGAATACCTGGCCGCCCCTTCTTTTCTCTCTCATGATCGCGTCTTTTATAAGGGCATCGTCATAATAAGTAACCTTCGTCTGCACAGGCATCCTCTCGGACGGCGGCGTATTTATGACAGATATATCCCTGCCGCCCATAAGTGCCAGGTAGAGCGTGCGCGGGATCGGTGTAGCCGTAAGGGTGAGAACGTCTACGGAGAACCGCATCCTTTTCAGGTGTTCCTTAGTGCGCACACCGAAACGCTGCTCTTCGTCAATAACAACAAGTCCGAGATCCTTGAATTTTATGTCTCCAGATATTAGCCGGTGAGTTCCTATAATTATATCGACTGAACCATCGGCAATTCCCCTGACGATCTCGCCCTGCTCTTTTGCCGTCCTAAAACGCGACAGCATCTCCACCTTTACCGGAAACTGTTTCATCCTTGCGGAAAAAGTATTTAAATGCTGCTCCGCGAGAATTGTTGTAGGCACCAGTATCGCGACCTGTTTATTATTCATGACAGCCTTAAACGCAGCCCTTATAGCTACCTCTGTCTTACCGTATCCGACATCGCCGCAAAGAAGCCTGTCCATCGGCCTGGCGCTTTCCATATCGCGCTTCACTTCTGCGGTAGACTTTATCTGGTCAGGCGTCTCTTTATAGGGAAATTCTTTCTCCATCTGGGCCTGCCATTCATTATCGGATGAAAATTTATACCCATAGACAGCGGTCCGCTTAGCTTGGAGCTCCAGAAGTTCAACTGCAACCTTATAAACCCCTCTTTTAGCGCGCTCCTTGGCACTCTTCCACAATTTTGAGCCGAGCTTATTTAGCTTTGGCAGCTTCTTTTCAAATCCGAGATATTTATGCAGCTTATCTATGTCGGCAAAAGGCACATAGAGTTTATTTCCAAGCGCATACTCCACCACCAGATGCTCTGCGTATTTTTTCTCGACCTTTACTTTTTCGACGCCCAGATATTTACCGATGCCATGCTCTATATGCACAACATAGTCGCCCACATCTATATCTACAAAATTATCTATCGGCGACTCTTCGACAATACCCAGTTCTTTACGGCGTATCTTTTTTCTGACGAGGCCTGTTATAGGAAGTATTATAGCTACGTTGTGTTCCTGTATGGGTTCATAAGTTATCGGATCGATGCTTCTTATCTTTTCAACATGGTCATGCAGCAGCTCTATCCGGACGGGATATTCAAAAGTGATGGGATATATAGTAATGGTATCGCCTAAGCGGGCGAAATCGCCTTCTTCGGATACACGTTTGCAGCCACGGTAACCGTAACTGACCAGGTCGGCCGAGAGCTTTTCAATATCGAGATCTTCGTTTGCGTAGATCTTTATCGATTCGAACATGCCCTACATCTTTTTTGGAAGAGAAACTCCTAATAAACGCAAGCCGTTCGCCAGGACTATCCTGACGCAATCGACCAGAACGAGTCTGGATTTTGTCAGGCTCACGTCGTCAGTAACTACCCTGTGCTTATTATAGAAGGAATGGAATAATGTCGCCAGATCCTGAAGGTACTGCAATATTACATACGGCTCCTGCGCCTTAGCGCTCAGAGATACGATCAGCGGAAATTGCCTCAGCGCTCTCAGAAGCTCAAGCTCTTCCACCTCTTTCAGGAGCTTTGAATCAAATTTAGCGGTGATAATATGAGCACGCTTACTATACTCGAGTATAGACCATATTCTGGCATGCGCATACTGAATATAATATACCGGATTTTCCGAAGACTGCTTCTTCACCAGATCGAGATCAAAATCAAGGTGACTCGATATCCTGCGCATAATAAAACAGAACCGCGAGACGTCTTTGCCGACCTCGTCCATAACTTCCCGGAGAGTAACAAACTCACCAGCCCTGGTAGACATCGAGACTACCTGTCCGCCTTTATACAAAGTGGCGAGCTGGACTATAAGCACTGTGAGTGATTCGGGAGGGAATCCTAAAGCCGAAATAGCCGCCTTCATCCTGGGAATGTATCCATGATGATCAGGGCCCCAGATATCGGTTATCCTTTTAAAACCGCGGCGGTATTTTTCCAGATGATACGCAATGTCAGGGGCGAGATAAGTCATGCTTCCGTCCGACTTTACAATAACCCTGTCTTTGTCGTCACCGAATGCCGTTGACTTGAACCAAACCGCATTCTCCTGTTCAAATATATAGCCTTTATCTTTCAACAGGGCTATCGCCTTCTCAACTTTACCTGATTTGCGAAGACTCTTCTGGCTATACCATATATCAAATTTTACGCCGAAATCCTTAAGGTCCTTTTTTATATCATTAAGTATCCAGCGCAAACCAAAATCCCTGAATACAGTAATATCTTTTTCGTTAGAATATTTTTTGCCGTACTTTCTTTTAAATTCTTTAGCTATATCGCCGACATACGAACCTTTATACCCATCCGCAGGAAACGGCTCGGCAGATCCGAACAATTCCTGATAACGCACCCTTATTGAATTGCCCAGGATATTCATCTGGGTCCCCTCGTCATTGAGGTAATACTCCCGCGTTACCTTATATCCGGAGAACTCAAGTATGTTTGCAAGCGAATCACCTATAGCAGCCTGTCTACCGTGCGCTATCGTCAGAGGGCCGGTAGGATTGGCACTTACAAATTCTACCTGAAGCTTTATACCGCTGCCGATGCTTGAACGTCCAAAATTGTGCTTTTCCCGTTTTACCTGGAGAAGAACTTTACACAAAAAATTCTTAGTGAGGAAAAAATTTATAAATCCGGGCTGCTTCACCTCAATGCGCTCGATCGCATCTTTCAGCTCGGAAGACTTAACAATCTCTTCGAGAGCAGTCTTTATAAGGCCGGCCAGTTCGACCGGAGATATCCTGGCAAAACGAGCGCCGCGCATGGCAATGTTCGTAGACAGGTCTCCATGACTTTTGTCTTTTGGTATCTCGAGTTCTGATTTAAGTTCGGTGGATAAAGCAGATGGTAAACTGCGGTCCGCAAATACTTTATTTACAGACTGCTCGATGAGTGAAGCGAGGTTTTTTTCGATTCCGCCATATTGCATTTTATCTTTTCTTGGTCTTCTTTTTACCTGTAATACGCTTTTTCTTGCGCACAAGCTTCTTCTTACTCTTAGGCTTAGGCTCCTCAAAACGCTCCTGAGGCGCCTTCCTCCACAGATCTTCTAAATTATAAAATTCACGCTTGTCCTGCAGGAACAGATGGCAGACTACGTCTCCAAAGTCCAATAAGATCCATGAGGCCTCCCTCTCGCCTTCGCTATGCCAAAGGGTTTGGCCCCTGCTCTTCAACTCTTTTATTATATTATCGGATAACGCCCTGACGTGGGTAGTTGAGGTACCGCTAGCTATAACAAAATAGTCGCAGACGCTCGACATCTTCTTCATTTTGACGATTATTATGTCGAGCGCCTTCTTATCTGATGCGACACCGGCAATAGCCAGTGCCAAATTCTTAGCTTTTATAAAACGTTTCCCCTAGTTCTAGTTTATTTCATTATCTTATACATACCAGTGCCGCAAGAAGTGCATTTGCCCTTCATTGCCTGACGCTTATTCTTCATGGTTACCTTTTGGGTATCCTTCATCTCTTTCTTCGCTTTGCACTTTACGCAATATCCTATTTCTGCCATTATCGTCACCCCCCATTTTATACGCGGGACATCCCGCGTAAATTAAGCAAATTATACACTATATTCGCCCTAAGGTCAAGGGCGACCTCACTTATATAGGTTATGCTTGACTATATAGCTGCGGACTTTCTCGGGCACCAGATACCTGATAGAGCGCCCTTCCTTAAGCCGTTTCCTTATGTCTTCCGAAGATACTTCTATCGGTGTAATGACTACAGTTTCAACCTCCGCAGGCACATCCTTGACCGGATAGCCCGGACGGTTCGCTACTATAAATTTCGACATTTTAAATATTTCATTCACGTTCTTCCATGAAAAAAGGTCCTTGAGAAGGTCCGATCCGGTAATAAAGAAAAGCTGGGTATCCTCCCCGTAGCTTTCGCGAAAGGCTTTCAATGTATCTATTGAATATGATTTCTTCTTTGAATCGAGCTCGTAAGTTGACACTTCGAACGAATCATTATCGGCTATTGCCAGCTCGACCATCTTCATCCGGTCTTTAGGCTTAACTCCGCCCTCAACATGCTTGTGCGGCGGTATGTAGGTCGGAACAAATGCTACTTTATCCAGTTTGAGCTTCGAAAGCGCCTCTTCAGCAAGTATCAGGTGCCCTATATGTATCGGGTTAAATGTCCCGCCAAGTATTCCTATCCTCATTTAAACAATCCTCACTTTCTTATCTGCCCATTACCATATACAATATATTTATACGACGTCAGCTCTTCCAGGCCCATCGGCCCTCTGGCATGTATCTTATCGGTAGATATGCCCATCTCGGCCCCTTTGCCAAACTGGCCTCCGTCAGTAAAACGCGTGGAAGCATTCACGTATACACACGCAGAGTCAACTCCTCTCAGGAATTTCTCCGCGTTTTTCTTATCCTTCGTAACTATGGCGTCCGAATGGTAGGAACCGTATTTCATTATATGCGCGATCGCCTCATCGACGCCGCCGACTATTTTAACGGATAATACCAATCCGAGATATTCAGTATACCAATCTTCTTCGGTGGCTGCTTTCACGCCTTTCACAATAGCCCTGGCCTCAGCTGAACTGCGTATTTCTACGCCCGCAGCCACAAATCGCTCAATCATTGACGGCAAAAACTTCCCGGCTATCCGTCTGTCTACAAGCATAGTTTCCATGGCATTGCATACGCCCGGCCTCTGAACCTTTGCATTAAAGCATATGTCTTCAGCCATGGCAAGGTCAGCGGACGCATCAACATAAGTATGGCAAACCCCTTTATAGTGCCTTATGACCGGTATGAGTGATTTTTTAGACACTTCCCGGATTAGCGATTCGCCGCCTCTAGGTATCACGAGATCTATCACGCCTTCCTGTGTCAGGAGCGCGTCAACCATCTTTCGGTCCGTATTCTTTATGATGGAAATAGCGCCGTCCGGGATCTTGTTCTTCACGGCTACTTTGTTCAGAGTGTCAAATATCGCCATATTTGAATTAAATGCTTCGCTCCCGCCGCGAAGGATCACTGCATTGGAAGATTTCAGGCAAAGCCCTATGCAATCGCTGGTAACATTTGGCCTTGACTCATATATGATAAGAATTGAGCCTATCGGCACCCTTACCTTCTTTATCAATAAACCGTTCGGCCTCTTAGTAGTTTCGATCACCTCACCAACAGGGTCTTTAAGTCTGGCTATCTGCAGCAAGGAATCTGCCATAGCAAACACCCTGTCTTTGTTGAGCGTAAGCCTGTCTATGAGCGCTTTCGAAAGGCCTTTCTTCCCGGCCAGGATAAGATCCTTCTTGTTTTCCCTGATAATATACGCAGCATTCTTTTTCAATGCTCCGGCCATTGCACAAAGCGCGCGGTCCTTAGCCCCGGTATCTACAAGCGCAAGTTTCCTGGACGCATTTTTAGATTTTGCGGCAAGCGCGTCGATAATTTTATTTTTCATATGATCACCAAATTATCTTTATGAACAACTTCATCGGGCCCTTCGACACCCAACGCTGCTTTAAAATCGCTAGTCTTAAGCCCTTTTATTTTGATCAAATCGTAGTTGGAATAATTAGTAACTCCCCGGGCTATCTCAATTCCTTTTTTATTTTCTATACTGACAACATCGCCTGAATGGAAATTTCCGCCTGCCGACACAATACCCGAAGCGAGAAGACTCTTATTCTTCTGGCGCAGAGCAACTTCTGCTCCGCCGTCCACGCAAATAACTCCTTTAGTCCTGGATGAGAAAGCTATCCAGCGTTTTTTGGCAATGATACCGCTCTTTGCGGCCCTGAATATAGTGCCAACACCTTCACAGCTGCACGCAACCTTGGCTATTATATCTTTTTCTCTTCCATTCGCTATTACACAATCCATTCCGGCCTGAGTAACGGTCCTAGCCGCTTCCAGCTTAGTGATCATGCCGCCCGTGCCCAAATCGCAGTGGCTCTTCCCGCCTAGCTTCAGCACCTGGGAATTGATCTGCACAACTTCCCTGACCACAGAACCATCTTTATCGAGCAGGCCATCAACGTCGGTCAGAAGGACCAGGAGATCTGCCTGGCAGACATCCGCGACCAAGCTTGACAACCTATCGTTATCGCCGCACTTTATCTCTTCAGTGGCAACCGTGTCATTCTCATTGATTACAGGCACAGCCTTATGCTTCAATAAATTATTTATGGTATGCTTAATATTAAGATATCTCGCCCTGTCGTTAAAGTCTTCCTGTGTAAGCAATATCTGCCCCACGTGCAATTTGAAAGGCTTAAAGAATTCACTATACAGCTGCATAAGGCGGTTCTGCCCTATCGCCGCGGTAGCCTGCAGAGAAGCAAGGTCTGAGGGACGTTTTTTAAGTCCCAGAAGCGACAGCCCCGCACCTATGGCACCCGAGGTCACTAAAATAACATCCACTCCGCCGCCGATAACATCTGCAACCTGAGAAACGAGGCCTTTCATCCTTTCCAGATCAAGAGATCGGTCCTTGGCCGTTATGACCTTTGTGCCTACTTTTATAACTATTTTTTTATACTGCTTCATAAGTTATCCACAATTGCAGGTCATCTTTAAGGGTGACCTATTTAACCTTTTTATAAATTTCCTGCACCAGCTCTTTTAACCCTTCACCGGTAAGAGCAGATATTTTAAGAAATTTTTTCGTCTTCATCTTTTTTTTGAATACCTTCAGATTCTCTTCCGCCTGAGGGCAATCTATTTTGTTTAATACTATTATCTGCGGTTTCTTCGCCAACTCCTTTGAATACTTAACAAGCTCCCGGTTAAGCTTCGTGTAATCGGTATAAGGATTCCTGCAATCTGTTGCGGCAACATCTATAAGATGTATAAGGACTTTGGTCCGCTCCACGTGACGTAAAAATTTATGCCCCAGACCGCGCCCTTCATGAGCACCTTCGATCAAACCAGGAATGTCGGCAATAAGCACACTGAAATTGTCATATATTTTTACCATTCCCAGGACAGGCTCTTTAGTAGTAAATGGGTAGCTAGCTATTTTAGGTCTTGCGCTGGAGATTTTTGAAATCAAAGTCGATTTCCCAGCATTGGGGTAGCCGATTATCCCCACATCGGCTATGAGTTTAAGCTCCAGAGAAACCGTCTTCTCTTCGCCCTTATCGCCCTTCTGCGCCTCGCGTCCACGGGAATTCGGACTGCCGCCCTTACCGCCCTTTGCTATAACGACACTATCGCCAACGTGGGCAAGGTCGCGCAAAAGTAGTCCGTTATTATAATCTCTTATTATTGTGCCGGCTGGAACTTTAATATGGAGGTCTTTACCCCAAGCACCTTTTTTGTGATTAGAACTGCCGTTTAAACCTGAAGGTGCTGTGAAGTGCTGCCTGTATTGGAAGTCTAATAATGTGTGGATGTTGCAGTCGGCCTCGAATATTATGCTACCGCCGTCGCCGCCCGGCCCGCCATCAGGCGATCCGACCCGGTTGACTCTGTCGCGGTATAAACTGTTACAGCCGTCGCCGCCATCGCCGGCCTTAACAAATATCCTGGCTTCGTCTATGAACATTACTTGGTGGTCTGTATTATACTGACAACCTTATTTGGTGCAAACCGCACCTTGCCTTCGACTAAAGCAAAGAGCGTATGATCTCTGCCGGTACCTACGTTGCGTCCCGGTTTAAATTCCATGCCCCGCTGCCTTAAAATTATAGTTCCGGCCTTAATTGTCTGGTCATTATAACGTTTTACACCCAGATTCTTCGGCTGACCGTCTCTGCCATTAACTACGTGTGCCATGACTTATCCCTTCGCTATCTCTATCTCTTTGATTTTAAGTTTCGTAACATCCTGCCTGTGGCCTATTTTCTTCTTTTCGCTTTTGCGCTTTTTGTACTTAAAAGCCACTACTTTAGCCATCCTGGTCTGCCCCAGAGACTCACATATTACATGAGCACCCTTTACGTATGGGTTGCCTACGTGAACAGAGTTGCCATCCTTAGCCAGTAGAACGCTGGACAATTTAACCTCACCGCCGGCCTTCGCCTTAAGTTTCTCGACGAGGATTATGTCGTTCTTCGCAACCTTGTATTGTTTACCGCCCGTTTCAATTACCGCGTACATTTAACTACCTCCGATTTGCTGTTATTTAAATCCTGCAAACCGCCCCCGGGAAAAGACCGTTTCATCCCCGTGACGATAGACTGCCTATTTGAGAGTTTGTATTATATCACTTGCCAACTTTGCCGTCAAGTTATTCTGAAGGGTTAAGTTTTACAGCCAGCATTACTTTAGGCTATTCGCCGATCGTCTGGCTCCAAGCCTTTCCGCCTCCTCGGCATCCTTTAAGCTTTCAGCATGCCTACCGCCCCTTAAATACGCTATAGATCTGTTGGTATAGGCTTCCCCGGAATTCGGCCTAATGGCTACAGCTTTGTCAAAATCTGCTATGGCCTTGTCGATATGTCCGCTTTCTGCGTAAACTATGCCGCGGTTAGAATATGCCTCAAACGACAACGGATCGATGGCTATAGCTTTGTCGAAATCGCGGCAAGCGCGCAAGAATTCGTTCAGACCCATAAAGGCAAGACCTCTATTAGTATAAGCCATGGCATTATCAGGGTCCGACTTGATCGCTTCACTATATTCTTCTATGGCATTAGCAAGGAAACCTTCTTCATAATACACACGTCCAAGATTGTTGTGGGCATCAGCATACAAAGGGCGTATCTCCAGCGCCTTACCATACTCAATGATAGCTTTAGGGTAGTCGCCTTTCGTGTAGTATGTAAATCCAAGGTTGTTATGCGCTTCAGCAGATGAAGGACATATTGCAAGAGCTTTATTGTAATCCAGAATTGCTTTATCTAAAAATCCCAGGTTAGTGTATGCGACTCCCCTGTTTATGTAAGGTCTCGCCTTGTTTGGAGACTTGCTCACCACATCACTCCATAGCGTCAAACTATCTTTCCATATCGCATTCCTTGTATAAGTCAGTCCTGCGTAGAAAATAGTTATAATGGTAAAAAATACTGCCAACAGCTTGCGATGATCTTTACCAAAAAAATAATAGCCTAAACTTGCAATAAAGACAGCATAACCCGCCAGCGGTAAGTACATCCTGTGCTCAAAGATCACATCTCTCAGCGGAATGATACTTGCCTCCGGCAGCAGAGTTATAAAAAACCAGAGAATAGAAAATGAAAAGACCCTGTATTTTTTTAAAAAAATTATCGCCGCGGCCAAGATTGATAGGAGACCACCCATGCTTAATAAGGCGGGTATCTCCAGCAGACTTTTCGTAACCGTATAGTCATAATCCAGATTCTGGTTAATCGGTATAAATAGCAGCCTGATGTAAGTAACTATAGCGCGGGGCTGCGTTAAAGAAAAACAGTTTATAATCGAATCTTTTTCTATTATTTTTTTTGCCGTCATAAAATCACGGGTATTCCCAAGAAATAGCAAAGCAGGTATCAGGAACGCCAGCAATAAAAACGGCAGGACCGCCTTCCAGTTATTTTTTTTATCTTTATTTAAAAAAGTTAATTCATACAAAGCAATAATAATAGGCAGGGTCACGATGTTCTCTTTGGTAAACATACCCAAAAAAAACGCTAACAGCGATAACGTATACGGGACCTTTATCTTTATAGCGCCCTTATCATTGCATTCTCCAAGACGTGATTTGACATACAAAGCCAGCGACAATAAATAAAAAAACGCTGAGAGAGAAGCCGAGCGCTGCCATATATAAGTAACCGACTCCGTCTGGACCGGGTGGCATAAAAAAATCAGTGATGAAAAAAAAGCTATTTCGTAGGAATAATACGATATTTTACTGTTTTCAATTGCAGGAGTGCGGAAAGTAAGAACGGCAAGCCACCACACCAGGAATGCATTACTCAGGTGAATGAACAGATTAACCGCATGATAAGAAAAAACATCCAGTCTTCCGATGCTGTAGTTAAATAGAAATGAAAGAAATGTTAAAAAACGCGTGGAATAGGATACCCATATATCGTGCAGATTCAGGGGGCTTCGTATGCTGAAATTAGAAACTATAAACAGCGTATCATCAAACTGAAACGGGCAATAGAACGTGTTGGAATAAATGATCAGGCCAAAAACCGAAAGGCTGGTGATAACAACTATTTTATTTTTTATCGAAATAGGCCCGAGCATAAATAAAATAATACTCGATATCTTGGACGTTATCAAGAATAATCAGGCACAGCCTGCATCTTCGGTGCTTTACTTCTGTTCTATCTTTATATCTTCGATATGCAGATTCGGGTCCTCTATCACCCGTATGTTCTTCCTGAAACGACGTTCAAGAGGCTTTATCATATTACGCTCAGGAGCCGACACAAAATAGGCAACCTCAGGATGCATAGAAACAAATACATCCCGCGACCTAGTCTGTGCAAGAGTATGCTCCAGTTTGCGCATCAGCTCAAGAGATACAGTAGAAACGGACTTCACAATGCCACGGCCGTTACAATAGGGACATTTCTGGTAACTTTTGCCCTCTATAGACTTCCTCATTCTCTGGCGGGTCATTTCTACAAGACCTATACTGGATATGTTCAGTATTTTCGTCTTCGCCTTGTCGTTTTCAAGATGCTTTTCGAGTGTTTTAAATATCGTCCGTCTGTGGTCGGCAAATTCCATATCGATAAAATCTATAATAATAATACCGCCCAGATCTCGGAGCTTCAGCTGTCTAGGGACCTCTTCAGCAGCCTCAATATTTGTCTTAAAAGCCGTGTCTTCCAGATTTCTCTTGCCGACAAATTTCCCGGAATTCACATCTATCGCAACTAAAGATTCGGTCTGGTCGAATATCAGATAACCGCCGGATTTAAGCTGCACTATCCTGTCATATATTTTACTTACCTGTTTCTCTATCTCAAATTTTTCAAACAGCGGAACCTTGTCAACATGCAGTTTCAGCCTGGGCCTTAAATGCGGGGCAAGCACACGCAGGAACCTGGACACCCTCTTGAAGTCATTGCGTGAGTCTATTTCAAATTTTGCGACATCGGTCGTAAAAATATCCCTGGCCACTCTGAGGACAAGATCGTACTCCTGATGTATCGGCTGTGGAGCCCTCGCCCTCTTTGCCTTTGCCTTTATCTGCTGCCATAGATTTAAAAGATACCTGGATTCCCTGAAGAAATCTTTCTGCGACGCACCTATGGCTGCCGTTCTGACTATGAAGCCCATATCTTTAGGCAGCTTCAGCTCTTCCATTATCTTCCGTATCCTGTCCCTCTCCTGCCTGGACTCGATCCTTTTGGACAGGCCTATATGATTGTCAAACGGCATCAGCACAAGAAATCTTCCTGGTATGCTTATGTGTGTAGTAAGTCTTGCGCCTTTAGTTCCAATAGGCTCTTTCACTACCTGGACAACCACTTCATCGCCTTTTTTCAGAAGTTCCGTTATCGAAGGCAGAGGTTTCTGTTTCTCCATCTTCTCTATCTCTTCATCGGCACCTTCCTCTATAAGCTTTTCATAGCTCGACATTCCGGCAACCACATCTGCTACATAAAGAAAACCGTTCTTTTCAAGCCCTAAACTCACGAACGCCGCACCCATGCCGGGAAGCACCGATTCAACCTTACCTTTATAGATATTGCCCACCAGATTTACATAATCCGGCCTCTCTACGTAAAATTCCTCAATACGCTTATTCTCGAGTATCGCTACCCTTTTCTCATGCTGCGCTATATTTATAAAAATCTCTCTCTGCATTGTCATACATCTCCTTCAGCTGCGGTCACCAAAACACCATCCGGCAGCTGTTCATTAATAAGTTTTATAAAATTTTCCGCGTCGACCGGCTCGTCAAAGCATATCACAGCTTCTTCGTGCTCACTGGCAACGCCCAATTTCAATGCCCTGGTTATACTCACTTTTAGCCGGGGACTAAATCCTTTAGTAATAGTAACGGGAAGATTTGCCCTGCGTAGAGCTCTCTGGAATAGCCGCACAAGATCGAGATGCGAAATAAACCGCATATCCGCGGTCTTCTGGAAAACTATCTTAAGCTTTATCTCTTCTTCCCCTTCTTCTTTTTACTGTCGGAGGGTTGAGGTGCGCTAAATGACGGGCTGCTAAAATTTTCTGCCTTGGGCGAGGCCGCAATTTCCTGCTCACCCGACATCAGATTGACCGTTATAAAGAATATCAGCTCGGTCTTCTGTTTAGTCGTCTCTTTCTTCGAAGTAAGAAATCCCAGTATCGGGACATCTTCGAGAATCTCTCCTATATACGGCACCTTCTTTTTCCCACTAACATCATTTTCTTTTATAAGGCCGCCTATAAATATCGTCTGACCATCCTTTATCATAACCTGCGTCTTGGCTATACGCGCAGAAAACACAGGCGCCACTACACCGCTCGCAGCATCGAGAGTATCATAGCGCAAAAGATCCGTTATTTGCGGTTCCAGATCCACAACTATTTCATTAATCTCATTTATATGCGGGGTTACCTTCAGTATTATGCCCAGATCTTTCGGCTGATAACCAGTTATCTCCATTTTACCCGTAGATGAATTTCTTTCATACGTCGGAAGATTGAGCGTCTGACCAACATTGATGAGCGCCTCGCGGTTATTCAGAGTGGCGATCCTCGGATTGGATACGATATCTGTATTGGATCTGGATTTAAGCATCTCCAGCACAGCGGTGAACTGAGTAAAGTCGAGCGTACCGAACGAAAACTGATCCGTAGTGGCAAATGGAAAGGCTTGCACACCTGCCGCATCAGACGGGAAGTCGGCTTCTGTGGTAGTAGCAGATGTCAAAGAACCGCTACCGGATACGGAAGTTGACGCATTCGTCTGCACCTGAGGCAGCCATTTGCTATTGGAATCAAATTGCGCAAACGGGAATGTTATAGGCCTCTTAGCACCACTTGCGCTGATCTTTATATTCCAGTCAATACCAAGCTTCTCTGTATCGTCGAGGACAGTTTCGATAACTCTCGCTTCAATCAGAACCTGCGGCGTCCTTTTATCAAGCCTTGCTATTATCTGGCTTATCTTATAAAGATTTGTCGGGATATCGGTAACTATAACGGTATTGGTCCTCTCATTATATGTTACCTTGCCTTTTTCGCTGACGATATTTTTTATGGATTCAACCACATCTTTACATTTACTATAGTTCAGATTGTAAGCCTGAGACGCCAGCTCCTCCTGCTTCAACTGGCTGACGGTCAGGACTCGTATGATATCGCCTTCACGCTCGTAAGCAAATCCATAATTCCTGAGAATGACATCAAGCGCCACCTTCCACGGTTTGTTTGTCAACTTAAGATCAACGAGCCCTTTAACATCAGGCGCCGGGACTATGTCTACACCGGAAACCTCCGATATATACGCAAGAACCGTCCTTATATCTGCACCCTTAAAATTTACCGTGACATTGCCAGGTTCTACGGGCACTGCCTTTTCAGCCGGCTCGCTCTCCTGAGCAGCTTCTTCGCTTGTCTTTGCAATATCCTCCTGCTTCTCAACCGGGACGGCCGGTTTCTGGTCCTGCGAGAATAACGCGCTGCCGGATCCGATCAAAATAAGAAATATTATAAGTATTATTACAATTTTGCTAGTCACTCTTCTGGCCTCCTTGTTCAGGCAGATATATAGTATACTCTTTACCTCCCATAATAATCAATATAGAATTTTTTGTTATCTTTTTAACTTCTATTTCACCGGCTTTAAACTTCTCCTTCACAAGCTCGCCATTCACCAGCGCCGTCCTAGCTCCGGTAGTCTGCGCCGCTATCCCTTCCAGGACGATATCTTCCACGGAAGATATTTCAGATAGAGGGATCGACCTGTTGCTCAATTTATCCTGCCCTATCAGAGGAACAAACGGATCGCGCTTCCCGCGGGAGTCGTACTTAAACTGCTCCGCCCAGGAATGCGCCGCAAAAGCAATTATGATGATCAATAGTCCATGCAAAAATATTTTTCTTACCATTTATTTATTCCCTAGAAGTTTGTAAGTAAGAACGAGGATCTCTACGTCGTGCCGTTTGGGAGTCGCCTTATTTTCATTTATCCTTATATCTATAACTTTCATAAACCTGTCTGCGTTTTCCAGATTATTTAAAAATTTGCCAAGTTCATGATAGCCTGATTTTGCATTTATCAGGATCGGTATCTCCTGATAAGTCTGGTTATTCTGCGCTTCCTGTTTTGATTGTATTGGTGTTATCGCCACTATCTTAACGTTAGCGCTCTTAGCCATATCGGATAAGCCCTCAAGCAGCTTCGGTATCTCCTGTTCAGCAGGAAGCATGCTTTCATAGCTTTCGATTTTACCCCTATATTTAATTACCTGTTTTTTCAGGCCCTCTATCTCGGAGATCTCACGTTGCGCAACTTTAGCTTCGGAATTAAGTTTATCCGCTTTACTGTAGGCCACAGCCACTCTCGCTATCTGTGGTAGCAAAATAAAGCTGAGATATATATAAATTGCCCCGACGCCTACTATAGCGCCCAGAATAAGCACCTTCTTCTTGTCTTTAAGATCTATAGAAAACTTCACCATCATGTCCTGCCGTTTTTTATGTTTTAAACAAACAAGTTATCTTAAAACGCATAACTTCCTGATCAAATACTTTCTCGGTAGTTATTGATTCGAGCTTTATTTCTGCAAAATCGGAAAAGAAAGCCGGATTATCTTTCATGCTGGCGATGAATTTACCTACCAGCGCCGCCCCCTGCTCTCCCATGCTTGAAGCATACCCGGAGATCGTAAGGTAGCGCATATTCAATTTCTTTGTTTCGGTCCTTGAAAGTTCTTTTTTACCGCCCGTGCGCGCAGCGAGCGACTTGACCTGCACAGAAACCTCGCTGAGCTTTTCGTTATAAGACAGTTCCGTCAGCCATATACCGGGGACCATGGAGTCGCTCAATGAGTTAAGCTCTCTTGACCAACTGAAACGATTAGCCATAAGAGAATCTATTGCGGCGGATTTAACATTGGCAACACCAGACTCGGCCTTCAGCGCATCATACTCTTTCTTGCCCGGCATAAGTTTTTCAATATTTTGCTCCTGAGTTTTGGAAACAGACTGGCTTCTTAATCCTATAAAAAATAATATAACATGTACCGACAACAGGACCAGGATGGCAACGATGCCGATATCCTTCAACATCTTTTCTTTGCCTTTAAAATCAAAACTGATCTTCTTAAAAGAAGACTCAACTTTCCGCATTTCTTCCGGCAAAAGATTTATTGTGATCATATTAATTTCCGTGGTTACCTTAAGGCAAGGCCCGCCGCAACGGCAAAAGAACCCTTAAATTTATCTGCAAATTTCTTATCAACGCCCGAAGATGCGACACTAAAAAACTCGAGAGGATCCCAGACTATAGGCTTCGACCCAAGGCATTCCTCAAGTATCTGCTCGACGCCAAATAAAGATGCGCCGCCGCCCGACAGATACACCTCATCAATACCCTTACCAGCCTGGTTCTCGTAATAACCAAATGACATTTTTATCTCATCCGACAGGTCGTTAAATGCGTTTCTTATGCAATCCGTGACTTCATCCTTTTTGTCTTCCGGAGGACGCAGCTTAAGATCCTCGGCCGCTTTTTGATCAATACCAAATTTTTTGGCTATAGCTGAGGTGAAATCATTTCCGCCCGCCGAAATATCCCTGGCAAAAAATATAGATCCGGCCTTAAGTATGCCAAGATTGGTAAAAGATCCTCCGATATTGAGAACGGCATATGACTTATCCGGGTCAGGTTTGCGATGATTGCTTAAAAAAGCATTTGCTATGGCAAAGCTATCGATATCAACTACAGATATTGAAAATCCGGCCTTTTCAACAAGCTTGATCCGCTCCTGGATCAGGTCTTTCTTAGCCGCCACCAGAAGCACATTAAGCTTATTCTCTTTATCGTCTTTTCGCAGCGTCTGAAAATCGACTATACAGTCATTTATATTATACGGTATGAACTTTTCGGCCTCAAATCTTATGGCGCTTTTTAAAGCTGCGTCATCCATCTTAGGTAGCGTTATAAAACGAACAATAACGGAAGGCCCTGAAATAGATATGCAGGCATCTTTACATGTTACACGCGATTCATCTGCAAGAAGTTTCAACGCATCCGGCAGGGCAGACGCAGACATACCCGTAATATTTTTGTGTCCTATCGCAGCCAATTCCGGCTTATCGGCAAGACCTGAGAGCTGAACTACCTTTATGGCGCACGACCCAATATCTATGCCAACCCTTGCGCCGCCGTCTTTTTTCATATCTTATGTCCCGCTTCTTCGTTCGTGCACTGAACTTGAGGATTTGACCCTACAGAATTAATAACATATTCTCCATCCGACGGACATTTCGGCCGGCCGGAACGCAGATAGTTATCATAAATATCCTCCTCCTGCTGTTCGGTAATAGTAGTTCCGGAAGACATATTATTGTCGATGACCCACTGTTCCACTGCGGCTGTAATTTTTCTGAGATTATTTATACAGACAGTTGTTTTGGAGATGGTGCTCATGCGGAAAAAATTTGGAATGGCTATCGATAGAGCGATTGCAATGACCGCAACCACTATCATTATTTCAATAAGGCTAAATGCTTTACGATTAAATATAATCATTATATTTATATAAAGTTATCATAATACAAACATTTTGTCAAGAGAACGGCAGATTAAAATAAAAACCCCGCAATAAATGCGGGGTTTTTACCATTGAAACCTGACTACCATTCCTAAATCGCCTTACACTACGGAAGTTTATGCGTCGTACTATTTACAGCGCAAGTCGGTCTAGCGTTAACAGTCGTCAGAACATAAGCTACTGTCTTGTTACCAGGACAATTAGGCGTATTTCTGATGTAGTTAGGCACCAGGTCGTTCATGGTTACCGTTGCAGTATCTGAAGCACCGGTATCCACGGCCCACACCTGCGTAGCTCCCTCAATCTGTCTCAAGTTAGCTATACAAGCTTCCTGCTGGGCCTTCTGTCTTGCCTTGACGAAGTTCGGAATGGCTATCGCCGCTAATAAACCAATAATTGCGACTACTATCATAATTTCAACGAGCGTAAAGCCTTTCGTTCTCATCTTTATTAACATATTTGGTCACCTTCCTTCCTCCCAAGATTGGGTATATTTTATAAAAAAATCCAGATAAGCCTAGTCAAACCTTTGTATTTCTTAACTAAGGCCCATCTGGAACTACAGAGAAATATAATTTAAAATAGCGTTTTAACCGCTTATCCTTCTAGGCCTTCTAAAATAAGTATACCTTATAAAATAGCCATTGTCAAGGTCATACAAATGAGTTTAGCCTGACACTACAGATGTTATCTTGAATATGGGTAGGAACATACAAATAACTATAGAACCAATAACTATTCCCAAAAAGGCTATTATAAATGGTTCCATCATGCTTGTCAGCGATGTAACGGCAGCATCTACCTGTTCATCATAAAAATCGGCTATTTTTGATAACATTTTCTCCAATTGTCCGGTTTGCTCACCAACAGAGACCATCCTGGTAACCATCGATGGAAATATTTTAGACCTGGCCAACGGTTCCGCCACGCTTTCGCCTTCACGGACATTGGCGCGAACGCTATCTATGGCTTTTTCGACCAATTTGTTACCCGAGGTCTTCCCTACTATATCAAGCGCTGCCAAGATGGGGACTCCGGACTTTATAAGAGTAGAAAGTGTCCGCGTAAACTTACTGACGGCTACCTTTGTAAACAAAACCCCAAAAACCGGAATATGGAGAAGTAGAGTATCGAAATGGAGTCTGCCTTTCTCGGTATTTATATATCGGACAAATAAAACGATTATAGCCACAACGGCTATAACACATAAAACAAAATACTTCTGCATACCATCGCTTATATTTATAAGAATCTGGGTAGGCTTCGGCAGCTGAGAACCAAAACCTTCAAATATACCCTTGAAGACAGGAATAACTTTCAGCATAAGGAGCAGGGTTATGCCAAGCGCCATACTGCTAACTACGGCCGGATAAACAAGCGCCGATTTTATCTTTCGCTGGAGAGAGCTGGTTTTTTCCAGATATACTGCCAGCCTGTCAAGTATTTCATCCAGCATACCGCTCGATTCTCCGGCCTTCACCATGTTCACAAAAAGCTGAGAAAAAACTTTTTTATGCTTACCTAATGCTTCGGAAAGACTTGAACCTGTCTCAACATCATTGCGGATCTCAATGATAACAGCACTGAATGTTTTATTCTCCATCTGCTCGCCAAGTATATCGAGCGCTCCTACAAGCGGAATGCCTGCATCGACCATAGTGGCAAGCTGACGGGAAAATATAACCAGGTCATCTATCTTTATCTTTTTCTTCGATTTAAAAAGTTCTGCCATAGCAAAACCCTTCTTACCCTCTTCAATCGAAATTATTATAAGCTCTTTTTTTCTTAAAGCAGCTATAGCCGCTGCGCGATCAGCAGCTTCCAGCGTGCCCGTAATATTCTTACCGTCCCTGTCTTTGGTTGCATATTTGAAATTCACTTTTTTTAATCCTCCGAGGTTACGCGCAAAACCTCTTCAAACGAAGTTATGCCATTCATAAAATTTTCCACTGCGTTATCCCGCAGCGTCATCATATGCAGCTCTTTCATTGCGTAATTTTTTATGACATCGCTCGACGTTTTTTTCATTATCATATCGCGGACATTGTCATCGATAAGCAGGGCTTCGAGGATAGCGAGTCTGCCGTAGTAGCCTGTGTTGTTGCACTTTGCACAGCCTTTGCCAGCATAGAAACTTTTAATGCCTCTCTTGCGTATCTCGTCGAGATTTATTCCGAATTTTACAAGAGTACTTTCGGGTATCTCCACAGCTGATTTACAATTCGGACAGATCTTTCTCATCAGCCTCTGCGCTGACGCCAGGACAAGGCTTGAGGCCACAAGAAACGGCTCGACGCCCATATCGATAAGCCTGGTTACGGCTCCGGCGGAATCATTGGTATGCAGAGTGCTCAATATCAGCTGGCCCGTAAGCGACGCTTTTATAGCTATATCGGCAGTCTCGGCATCCCTTATCTCTCCGACCATCACTATGTCAGGACTCTGTCTAAGGATAGATTTCAAACCGCTGGAAAAAGTAAGACCGATCTCCGGCCTCGCCGGTATCTGGGTAATACCTTCCAGCTCATATTCAACAGGATCCTCAAGCGTAACGATATTCCGCTCAGGGGTATTTAATTGCGTTACTATTGAATATAAAGTGGTAGACTTGCCGGAGCCGGTAGGTCCCGTAACAAGCAACATGCCGTATGGGCGTTCGAGAGCAGTCCGAAAAGTCTTCATAGGGCCGGGCAAAAAACCCAGTTTATCCACGCCAGTACTCAAATTCGATTTATCGAGAGCTCTCAGAACTATTTTCCCTCCAAAGGTAATGGGTAATACCGAAACTCGGAAATCTATTTCTTTACCTTCGAAGCTTATCTTAAACCGGCCATCCTGCGGAATGCGCATTTCTGTGATATCGAGCCTGGACATTATCTTTATTCTGGCTATTACAGCATTCTGATTTTTTTTAGGCAATAGGAAGGCTTCATGAAGACTGCCATCTATACGATAACGTATCCGGAGATTATTTTCACACGGTTCTATGTGTATGTCGCTGGCGCGGCGCTTCATAGCCTCATTCAGTATAAGGCTCACAATCTTCACTATGGGGGCGGACTTCGATTCTTCGGCCATCTCGCCGACATCTATCTCCTCTTCCTTTTCCTCGCTCTCCACCTCAACTCCATCCGCCGGGATCTCTTCCAAAATTTTAGAGATCTCCTGAGAATGCGCACCGTAATAATTATTAATGGCATCCCTGACATCGTTTTCAGTAGCTATGACAGGGTCTATCTGGAACTTGGTCAGCATCTTAAGGTCATCGATGGCAAATAAATTTAACGGGTCGGACATAGCAACTGTCAGGACTTTGCCAAGCTTTGATACAGGTATGAGCGAATACTGCTTTGCTATTTTTTCCGGTATGAGGTCGGAAAGGGATTTGTCTATTTTATACTTTGAAAGGTCTATGGGGGGAATATTAAGTTCGTGGCTCATGGCAACCATGAGTTCTTTTTCGGATACGAACCCTCTCTCCACCAATATCTTTCCCAAAGACCCTCCGGACTTCTTTTGAATATCAAGGGCCTTCTCCAGATCTTTTGCCTTGAGAAGCTTTCCGTTTATAAGTGTATTAATAAGCCTGTCTTTGAATGATTCAACCATTAAAAAGCCTCAATTTGTATTGTCTACAAAATTATATCGTATCCAGGTCCTGGTCGCCTACAGTCACCCGGAACACTTCCTCCAGGGTAGTGGTCCCGGCCAAAGCATTTTTTATACCGTTCTCTCTGAGCGTCATCATGCCTTCACGCCGCGCCTCTTCCCGTATCTTATGTTCCTGAGCGTTTTCCATTACAAGCGCCTTTATCTTAGGCGTCATCACAAGCACCTCGAGAAGACCAACCCTTCCTTTGTATCCGCTGTTAAAACATTTTTCGCACCCTTTACCTTTATAAAAAATTACTTTGTCCTTTCCGAATTTCAGGTTCATCCTTTGAGCAATATCGGGCGAAAGTTCATACGGTTCTTTACAATTATTACAAATGCGCCGGACAAGCCTCTGGGCTCCGACAAGGATCACAGACGAAGTCAGCAGAAAAGGTTCCACTCCCATATTAACAAGCCTTATAACAGAACCTGTTGCGGTGGTTGTGTGAAGTGTGCTCAATACAAGATGGCCTGTAAGCGCAGCTTTTATCGCAATATCAACTGTTTCATAATCACGGATCTCGCCTATCATTATTATATTCGGGTCCTGTCTTAATATAGATCGTAGAGCTGCTGCAAACGTCAGCTCGATTTCCGGACGGGAAGTGACTTGGTTTATTCCATCGATCTGATATTCCACAGGATCCTCGACTGTAACTATATTTTTCTCAGGAGAATTCACATGTTGCAATATTGAGTAGAGGGTCGTGGTCTTGCCGCACCCTGTCGGCCCGCATATAAGTATCATACCGTGAGGCTTCGCCGCAGCTTTTTTTACCTCTTCGATCGACCGCTCGTCGAATCCTAGCTTATCGATATCGAGAGTGGCCTGCGATTTATCCAGTATTCTGAGAGCAACTTTTTCGCCCATGCTTGAAGGTATTACCGATATTCTGAAGTCGACCTCCCTGCCCTGCAGTTTTACTTTAAACCTTCCGTCCTGCGGCAGCCGCCTTTCGGCAATATCGAGATTTGACATGACTTTAAGACGCGAGATAACGGCATTATGCAGACTTATAGGTGAACGCCTTCCTTCGCGCAACACACCATCAACTCTATAACGCACCCGCATCTCATCCTCCAGCGGCTCTATCAGGATATCACTGGAGCGCAGAGTAACGGCCTCAGCCAAAAGAAGGTTCGTTATCTTTACCACCGGCGCATCCTGCGTTATCTTTAAAAGCTCCGAGGAGCTTGCGGCGAAAACATCCGAATCATCTTCCAGCAATCTCACTTCATTCGCTTCCGCAAGATCACCCACTATTTTTTCTATGGCCGTAGAAGCATTCTCATCGTAATACTGGCGCTGCGCTTCCGATATATCTTTTTCGGTAGCGATGACCGGGCTTATCTTAAAACCTGTCAGAGCTTTTATGTCATCCAGTAAAAATATGTTCAGCGGATCGGCCACTGCAAGCATCAGAGTACCGCCTATTTTCGATATCGGCAGTATCTTGTAATTTTTTGCGATTTTCCTGGAAATTAATTTTATAACGGTCGGGTCTATTTTATAACGGGACAGGTTTATGGGCGGTATGCCTAAGCCCTGACTGAGCGCTATCATAAGGTCGCTTCGTGTAACAAAACCAAGGTCGACGATAATATCGCTCAGAGAGCCGCCCTTTTCCTTCTGCAGAGAAACAGCCTTCTCGAGGTCCCCCGGCTTAAGGAGTCCTTTATCTATAAGAATTTTTGTAAGCCTGTCTTTGAAATCAAGCATTATTTTTTAGGGTAGTGTTTTACTATTGCATTGTTTATGTCTGTCATAGTGCTGACAAAGACCTGAACTTTGCATTTCGTCAGCATCTCTATATCTTCTACCGCCTGATAATTAAGGGGGTTCGACATAGCGATAGTAAGAAGGTCTCCTATCTTGTCTATAGCTACAAGATTATATTGCACCGCCACGTTCTCCGGTATAAGTTTAATGGCATCGGCATTTATATCGTAGCACTCAAGAGGGAGATAAGGAAATCCATACTGGACTGTCAGAGACTGGGCTATCTCTTCTTCTTTAGCGAAACCGAGCGAAACCAATATCTGGCCGATAAGACCGCCCTTTTCCTTCTGAAGCTTAAGGGCTTTCTCAAGCTGGGCCTGATTTATCACTCCCCTCTCAAGAAGCAACTCGCCCAGCTGCTTTGAAATTATACGTTTTATCGAAGGCATAAAATTATTTACCTTTTAAATATTCTCTTCAGATCGTCCGCATCTGTTGTGCGTTCGAACATCTCTTCGTAAGTTATCGCTTTCTTCTGATAGAGCTCATAGAGAGACTGGTTCATAGTCTTCATACCGTCTTTCTGGGATGTCTGCATCACAGAATATATCTGATGAGCCTTCGACTCCCTTATAAGGCTCTTAACCGCCGATGTGACCAACAACACTTCCGCGGCAAGGGCTCTCCCTTTGCCGTCGGCTTTTGGAATCAGCTGCTGCGACAGAACACCCAGAAGCACGAAAGACAACTGAGTGCGTATCTGCTGCTGCTGATGCGCAGGGAACACATCGATGATCCTGTTTATTGTCTGTACACAATCGGAAGTGTGGAGCGTGGCAAAGACAAGATGGCCCGTCTCAGCAACGATAAGAGCCGATTCTATAGTTTCGAGATCGCGCATTTCACCTATTAATATTACATCGGGATCCTGCCTAAGGACGTGTTTAAGAGCAGCAGGGAAAGAGTGCGTGTCAGCATTGACTTCGCGCTGGTCAATCGCCGACTTCTTATTTTTATATATGAACTCGATCGGATCTTCGATCGTAACTATGTGACAGGCTCTGTCGTTATTTATCCAATCTATCATTGACGCAAGGCTCGTTGATTTTCCGCTTCCAGTAGCACCCGTAACCAGGACAAGTCCTTTGGGACGTTTGCAAAAATCAAGCACCGTCGCCTCCGGCAGCCCGCATTGTTCAAACGACCAGACGTCGTGAGGGATAAGCCTTATCGAAGACGCGATCGTCCCCCTCTGTTTAAAAACATTTACCCTGAAACGGCCAAGCCCCTTCACACCGAAAGACATATCAAGCTCAAGCTCCCGCTCAAACCGCTCCTTCTGCTCATTATTGAGGATACTATAAATAAGCTCCTTAGCGCTATCCGAGGTCAGGACGTCATCATCGACAGGCATCAAGATCTCGTCTATTCTCATGTGCACTGGAGATCCGGCACTTATGTGCAGGTCGGACGCCTCCTTAGCAACCATAATCTTAATATATTTATCTATATCGTAAGCCATAAAGTCTCCCTCGATTTGACTACATTATAACTCTGTTCTTACCTGAAGCTCTTGCCTCCCTCAATAAATCAGTAGCTTTTTTAAACAGCTCGTCGCTCGTAGCGCCATCAAGTGGATTTTCACTCAGCCCTCCGCTTACCGTAAGTGAAATGTTGCCCAATTTCGAGAAATTTGCAGCTTCTATTTTTTTTCTGATCTCATCCGCTATCAGGAATGATTCGTTTTTGTTCTTCTCCAGCAGAAGTATCGCAAATTCATCCCCCGCTATCCTCGCAGCCTTGCCAACCGGAACCATATTGTCTTTTATAACCTTAGCCATCTTCCTCAGCGCCTCTTCGGCCGCCAGCT
>Ga0172381_10001797_pt1 | contig 24526 bp, 22 predicted proteins | sample Leawel6488metaG_FD_119754 | JGI IMG/M metagenome (GOLD analysis project Ga0172381, IMG submission 119754) | Leachate microbial communities from a municipal landfill in Southern Ontario, Canada - Leachate well 64-88 metaG | ecosystem: Engineered > Solid waste > Landfill > Unclassified | place... | reverse complement strand
TGGAATTGTTTCTGCCACGGCTCTAGGAATTATTAAATTATTAGAAGAGTATCAAATTGATGTCAGCGGTAAAAACGCGGTAATAATTGGTCGTAGTCCAGAAGTATCAATTCCATTATTTGCCTCACTTATGGCAAAAAATGTAACAGTAACCATCTGTCACACCTCCACTCAAAATTTACCAGAAATTTGTAAAAATGCCGATATTTTAATTTCATCTATTGGTAAGACAAAGTTTGTCAATAAAAACTTTATTAAAGAGGGTGCTGTTATTATTGATGTTGGTTTTAGTATTGATTCAAATGGTTCTCTTTCTGGTGATTTTGATTTTGATCAAGTTGCTCCGATTTCTAGTTTTATCACTCCAGTTCCTGGCGGTGTCGGCCCTATGACCATCGCTTCACTTCTTTCTAATACCGTCCAAATTGCTAAAAAATAAATTTTGTTATAATTAATTCATGAAAATACAACTTTTTGATCGTGGAACTCCACAAGGTAAACAGTTATTTTCCAATATCGAAGAAGTTTGTAAACGTCTTCAAATCGATTATGATCCCGAATATGTAAAAGACATGTCACGTGTAATAAACATGGGTCTTCAGGGTAAAACTATTCTTTTAATCAATGGGGAAATTGCTTTTATGGACAAATATCCATCAGTCAGAGAATTAGAAACCATTATTTCCGATTTTCAAAAATAAACCTATGTTCATAAAAAAAATTTTTCGACATATTTCTAAAAACAAACTATTTTTTACTATTTTGGAAGCAGTTACTTTTGTCACAATCTGGAGGGGAACTTGGGGTCTTTTAGATAAATATTTATTTCCAAACTCTCCTCAAACTAGCTATTTAACCTCAATTTCTATTGGTATTCTTCTTCTTGTTATTTTTAAAGATAAATTAATCGATTGAAAATAGTATTTTAGCATTCGCGTCAATTATTTTTTCTGTTTCTTCAAAACTCATTCCCCAAATTTCTGCTACCTTTTTATAAACATATTCCACATTTTTTGGACTGTTAATTTCACCTCTAAATGGCACTGGTGTTAAGTAAGGGCAATCAGTCTCTAAAATTAACCTATCTTTAGGTATATTTTTAACTATTTCCACAAGTCCATCCTCATAAGTCAAATTTCCATCAATTCCAAAATACCAATTTTCTCCCAAATCAATTATTTTTTTAATTCTTTTATTTCCTCCGGCATAGCAATGAAAAACTCCCGATAAATTTTTATATTCTTTTAATATTTCTACAGTTTCATCAACCGCTTTTCTTGCATGAATTATTAGAGGTAATTTATATTTTTGTGCCAATTCAACTTGTTTCTTAAAAACAATAATTTGTTTTTCTTTATCAAAATCACTAGAAAAGTCTAATCCACATTCACCAATCGCTACAATTTTTTTATAATTTTCGTCAACTAATTTTTCCAGTTCAGCAGGGGAATCTTGATTTTCCATTGGGTGTATTCCCAAACTAGCTAAAAGTTTTTCAGGATATTTTTCACCTAAAATAAGGTTATTTTTTGAGTCTTTCATACTAGAAGCAGCTAAAATAATCTTATCTACCCCCCTATCAATGTCGCACAATGTATCTAAGTGAGCATGTGTATCAATCATCTTATTTTATTCTCGGAAATAAAGACTCATTTAATGGTTTTACTTCATTTTTAAAACAATTTTCAATTTTTTTGGCCACTTTCGGGCATAAAATTTGCAAGTGGAAGGCAGCCTTTCTTATATTTTTGATACATTCATCTAATACTGCAATTCTCTCTGGATTTTCCTTTTCTAACTTCCATGGTGTAGTTTGATTCAGTTTTAAATTTGAAGTGTCAATCCATTTATTAAAAATTAAACCGAAAGCTTCGTCCAAATCAAGATTATTAATCAAATTTTCAAACTCAATATCAAAAGTAATTTCTTCATCTATTGTTTTTTGACCTTCAGCTAATTTTGCCACTCTAGAAACTAAATTTCCTAAATTATTAGCTAAATCAGCATTATATTTTTCCTTAAATCGATTAATTCCAACATCTGAATCATTTTTAGAAGGAAAAGATCTAACAATTAAATATTTAGTTCCCTCAACTCCAAATAGATCGATTAACTGTTGTGGTGAAATTACATTACCTAAAGATTTAGACATTTTTTGTCCATCAATCATGTAAAAACTATGAGTGTATGTTTTTTTAGGCAATTCAATTTTTGCTGAAAGAAGCATTGCTTGCCAAATAACGGTGTGAAACCACAAAATTTCTTTTCCAAGTAAATGTAAATCAGCTGGCCAGAAATCTTTTTTACCATCCACAAACTGGGTGGCACTAAAATAATTTATTAAAGCGTCAATCCACACATAAACGGTTTGTTTTGCATCCCAAGGGGTTGAAATTCCCCATTCTACATTTTCTCTTGAAATTGAAACATCTTTAACTCCAGATTTAAGTTTTGTCAATATTTCCGATCTTTTACCTTCTGGAAAAATATAATTACTTTCATTATTTTCAATTAATTTAATAATCTCGGGAATATATTTAGTCAATTTAAAAAACCAATTTTCTTCACTTTTAAAAACAGTTTTTTCTGGTGGGTGAAGAGGACATTTGTTATCGACTAAATCAGTTTCGGTTAAAAATTTTTCACAGCCAACACAATACAAACCTTCATATTTAGCTTTATAAACATCATTATTATTGTAAATTTTTTGCAAAATTTCACCAACCACTTTCTTGTGTCGTTCATCAGTTGTTCTAATGAAAAAATCAAAACTAATGTCTAAATTTTTCCAAGCTGCTTCAAATCTTGGGGAAATTTTATCGCAGTAAACCTTAACTTCTAGTCCTTCTTTTAAAGCTGTTTCTGCTACTTTTTGGCCATGCTCATCAGTTCCAGTTAAAAAGAAAACATTTTCTCCTTTTGCTCGATGAAATCTAGCCACTACATCAGCAGCCACTGTTGTACAAGTATGACCAATATGAGGAATATCATTTATGTAATAAATTGGGGTTGTTATAAAAAAATTTTTCATTTTAGTTTAAAAAACAAAAAAGAGTATCTCTTAGATACTCTTCATTTTGCCACATTATTTGGATAAATCCAAATCTCTGTGGCTATTACATTTTTTTGTTAGATTTTTTAGTCACTTTTTTGACTATTTTTTTAGTTGGTTTTTTCTTAGCCACAACTTTTTTTACAACTTCAATCCCAACTTTTTTTGAGTAGTTAGATTTAAGTCTGTCAGATTTATTTTTATGAAATAAATTCTTTTTAACAGCTTTATCTAAAATAGAATAAACTTCTTTTAAACCATCATTAGTTGGTTTAGCTAAAAACTTTTTAATAATAGTTTTTAACTGATTTTTAAAAGAAACATTATCCTTATTATTTTTTAAGGATTTTCTTAATGATTTTTTTGCAGATAAACTAATTGGCATGAGCAGTATTTTATCTTATCTTTTTCCTATTTACAACCATATATAACTAGTTAATAATCAGATATAATTCAAATCATGACCTTTAAAGAAAGAATTCAGCTTATAAGTCAAAAAAAACAAAGTACTATTTTGTCAGCTTCTTTGGTTTTAGCCATAACTTTCAGTATTTCTTCTATTCTTGGTCTTTTAAGAAACCGTTTTCTTTATGCTAAGTTCTTTTCTTGTTGTGTTGCTCAACTTGATGTTTATAATGCTGCTTTTCGTCTCCCTGATTTAATTTTTAAACTTTTAGTTACTGGTGTTTTATCAGCTTCATTTATTCCAGTTTTTTCTAGTTATCTACATAAAAACAAAAAAGTTGCCGACGAAATCGCTTCAACTGTTATCAATCTTCTCCTTATTACTTTTATTTTCATTTCTCTTATTGCTTTCATTTTCATTAAACCAATTTCAGCTTTAATTGCTGCTGGTTTTTCCCCAGAGCAGTTAACTCTTATGGTTGGTATTAGTCGGATACTTCTTATTGCTCAAATTTTCTTTCTCCTTAGTAATTTTGTTACCGCCATTCTTCAAGTCAATCAGATTTTTATTATTCCAGCTATCTCCCCTATTGTCTACAACCTCTTCATTATTATTAGTATTTTTACCCTAGCTCCAATTTTTGGAATTTATGGAGTGGCCGTTGGAGCTGTTGTTGGTGCTTTTTTTCATTTAGCTATTCAAATACCAGTTCTTCGTCGTCAAGGTTTTGTTTACTATCCCATAATTAGAACAAAATTAAGTGGTGTCAGAGAGATTTTTAGACTTATGGTACCAAGAATTTTATCGTTAGGTCTGGGTGAAATTGAAAATACTGTTACTTTGTTTTTTGCCAGTTCTCTTGCTTCTGGCTCCATTTCTCTTTTAAATTTAGCCCTTCAATTTATGTATTGGCCTAGCCGTATTTTTGGAACTACTGTTGGTCAAGCATCTCTTCCTGTTCTTTCAAAAAATATTGCTAAAAACGAGTTAAATACTTTTAGAAATACCGTTAATCGAATTATTGTTCAAAGTTTGTTTATTGCCGTTCCCATTAGTGCTTTAATTTTGGTCGAAAGAGTTTCCCTTATTAGACTTCTCTATGGATCTCGTGAATTTCCTTGGACAGCCACTATTTTAACTTCTAGAATTTTGGCTTTTTTAACACCAGGGATAATTTGTCAGGCAGTAATTCAGATATTGGTTAGAGCTTTTTATGCTCTTCACAACACCAAAATTCCTTTCATTGTTTCAACAATTTCCTTAATTGTAAATATTTTAACCAGTTTCTACTTTGTTAGGTTTACAAATCTTGGAGTGATTGGTTTAGCAATTAGTGCTTCGGTTGGCAATTTAATTCAACTCTTTGGTCTATTAATTATGTTTATCAGAGTTGTCGATGGTTTCAATTGGTCTCTAATGCTCACTAAATTCTATAAAATTTTTGTTTCTGCTCTTTTGATGGGTATTAGTAGTTGGTTTTCAATAAAATTTTTAGATCTTTTCATTTTAGACACTACACATGTCATTCCAGTCTTGACATTAATGATAATTTCTTCAATTGTTGGCCTACTTACCTACATATTTTCTGTTCGTTTTTTAAAACTTGATGAAGCAAATGATTATCAAAAATATTTTATAAAATTTAAAGATTTTATTTTCCACAAATAGTCGTATATACTGGATATATGGCTGCCAAGAAAGAAATTTCTCTATTACCAGAATCCAAAAATCCAAGATCTTTTGGAGCACGTTTTCTTAAATGGATTACCACTACTGGTAGAGTTACTATTATCCTTACCGAGCTAATTGTTATTTCTGTTTTTATTTCTCGCTTTTGGTTAGACCGTAAAAATTCAGATCTTTCAGAGATTTTACGTCAAAAGCAGGCTATTTTAGAAAGTGTTATTCCTTTTGAGCAAGAGTTTATTGGTCTACAGCAAAGATTAACCTACATAAAAGACTTTTATTCAAATCAACCAGAATATAATAAACAGATAGATTCTCTAATTTCTAGCACTCCTCAAAATCTTTTTTACGAAAGCCTTTCAATCTTAAAAGATGAAAAATCGAAATCGACTACAATTAATACATCTCTAATTGCCTACAAAGAAGAAGATATCGTTTCTTTTATTACCAACCTTATGTTGAATCCAGACATTGATCAAGTTGACGTAAATAGAATCGAGAAAAAAGAAAAAGAGAATCAATATTCAATTTCACTTACCTTATTTTTTAAAACAGTCAAAACTAATCCTAAAACATGATAATAACTAAATCTTGGTCCCAACTTAGACCAATGTATGATTATATTAAAAAACAGACAGAAAATGAAAAGTTTTTTAAAAACTTAGAAATTGGTGGCACTTTCACCTTAATTGCCATCTTTCTATTTTTCGCTATTATGCCAACCATAATTACTATTTCTTCATTGATTGGAGATATTAAGTCTAAAGAAGCTTTTATAAAAAAAGTGGATTTAAAGGTTGCTAATATTATTAAAGCTCAAGAATCCTACAGTCAAGTTCAAGAAAAATACTATTTAATTGAAGAGACCTTTCCTTCTCTGGCTAATTACTACAGTGGAACTTCTAATATTGCTACCATATTTAGAGATTCTTCTTTGAGTATTGATCAAATTAGTTTAAACTTGAATGAAAATAAAAATGAAGAAAAAAAATTCTTTAGTTCTTATCAACTCAATCTTAATGGTGAAGGTAACTATTCTTCAATTATAGAAATGGTTAAAAAAATGTTAAACAATCGTCGTCTAGTTGACACTACTAGTATCCAGATTAGTCAAGTAAAATCGGATGCTAATCAAGCATCTACTGAGAATGTTAGGGTCAATTTTTCTAGTAATTTATATTTTTTACCAGATAATAATGAAAAAAAATAAATTATCTTCTTATTTTATATTTATATCTTTTATCACCTTTTTAACTATATTTTTATCGATAGTTCAAAAAAGTTATTTTAGCTTAAAAAAGCCTCAGAATATAGTTGAAAAAAATGCATTATTAAAAGAAATTAGCCCAAATCTAGATCTTTTTGTTATTTCTATTATTGAATCAAAAGGAAAAAATACAGACGATAATTTTGATTTTTCAATCATAAGATCAAGCAAAAACTTGAATACAAACACAATGATTACTCCAATTGCCAGCCAGGCAGCTGAAGCATTAACAACACCATAATGATTAAAGAAAAAAAAATTCCCACAATATTGGGACTATTTATTTTAATAGGGGGACTTTTTGTTGGTGTTTTATTAAACAACAAAAATACTAATTTTATTTCTAAAGCGAGTAGTGATTGCGTTCCCCAAAACCCACAAATAACCAATATAACAGACAATTCCGTTGCTTTATCTTTTGTTACTGAATCTTCTTGTCTTTCAACCTTGTTGATTAATAATCAAATTATTAATAATTCTGCTGTTTTAGCTAATAGTCAGAAAAGTAAAATTCATTATTTTGATGTCACTAATTTATCAGACAACACTCAATACGAGTATTCTTTTGTTAACGACGGTAAATCTTATCCTCAATCTCCAAAAATTAAGACGGCTGAAAAACCAAACGGATCAATTCCTTCTTCAAATTTGGCTTGGGGTAGAGTTTTTACTCCAGAGTTAAAATCAGCAAGTAAGGTTATGCTTTTTATTAATATTCCTGGAGCTGCACCTTTATCTGCTTTAGTGACCACTTCTGGTAATTGGAATATTTCTCTAGTTAATAGTTTTAATGAATCAAAAACCAACAGATTTAATCCACCTCAAGATACAGTTGAAGAGATTATTGTCATTGATCAGGAAAAACAAACCACTCAAATTAGTGCCAATACTTCACAAAACAATCCAGTTCCAGATATTATCTTAGGTCAAAATCAATTTTCCTTACTACCTGTCACTTTTAATGCAGAAACAAACACTGGTTTTTTGCCTTCAATTTCTCCAATTCAAAGTTCTAAAGAATTAGATATTTTAAATCCAAAAGATAACGAACCTCTTTCTACAAAAAAGCCAGATTTTTTTGGAACTGGGCCAATTAATTCTAAAATAAAAATAGAAGTGCACTCACCCACTGTCTACAAAGGGGAAGTAACTACTCAAAGTGATGGTTCCTGGAATTGGTCTCCACCATCAGATTTAACTCCAGGAGAACATACTATTACTGCTACTGTTATCGAAAATGGTGTTGAAAAAATTATTTCTCGAAAATTTATCGTTCTTGCTGCTGACAATTCTCTTGCTTATTCAGCCTCTTCTTCCGCAATTACCTCGACTCCAACTCCAACTACAACCCCAACCCTAACTCCAACCAAAATAATCACTCCCACTGTCATTCCAACCATTCGTACTAGTAAACCAAGTACAAGCTCTGGTGTTCCTACAACGGGAAATTCATTTCCTACTTTTATTTTAATTTTAACAGCCATTTCTTTTATTAGCCTTTCTCTTTTCTCTCTTAGAAAAGTAATAAAAAACTAAAATATAAAGCTAAACAATCGTAATGGTATTATATTATATTGATGATATCTCAAATTAAACTTTTCAAGTCTATTTTAGAAGAACTTCGTCCTATTCAATGGATAAAAAATTTAGCTATTTTTGCTGCTGTAATTTTGAATGGTCAATTGTTCGATAAAAATTTGTTTATTAAAAGTTTTTTTGCTTTTGTAACTTTTTGCTTACTCTCTTCTTCTTCTTACATAATTAATGATCTTATTGATATTGAAAAAGATCGTCTTCATCCAACCAAAAAAAATAGACCAATTGCTAGAGGTGATATTCCAGAATATCTAGGTGTCTTTATTGCTATTATCCTTCTGTTTTTTGGTTTAGCCATTGCTCTTTTTACCAGTTATCCATTTTTTATTATTTCTCTGATTTTTATCTTACTCCAATATTCTTATTCCTTATTTTTAAAAAAGAAAGCTATCATAGATATTGTTGGAATTGCTTTGTTTTTCATAATTCGTGCTTACGCCGGTGAATTGGTTACTGGATATCATCTTCCAATTTGGATTATGTTAACTGTTATTTTCTTATCACTCTTTATCGCTAGTGGAAAACGTCGCAGCGAACTAGTAAACAGTGGAATCAAAACACGCTCTGCCTTGGCTGGTTACGGTAAAACCTTATTGAATTTCTATACCACCATGTTTGCTGTTTGCACTTTAATTACCTACGCTATGTTTACTTTTTTTGAAGAATCAGTAACTTTTTCTGGATCTGGTATCTTACATAGCTTCCTTTTAGATAATTTTCCAAACGCTTTGAATCGAAAATGGTATATGATCACTCTTTTACCAGTTATATTCGGAATGATGCGTCATGGTCAGATTATTTTTGAAATGCAAGAAGGTGAGAGACCTGAAAGAGTTATTGCTACAGACATACCACTTTTACTTTCAGTTCTAACTTGGGGATTGATGATGATTGGTATTATCTATGCAATTTAATAAAATTAAGAATTTTTTAATTCCACTGTCTTTATTAGTTTTGATGCTAGCTACTCGTTTTTGTTTTCTAAATTGGGGTAATGGTTTTTTCTTCAATCCAGACGAAAATAATATGGCCGCTTCAATAGCTCAAATGAGTTATTCCAATCTTAATCCTGATTTTTTTGCTTATGGTCAGTTTCCTCTTTTTCTAACTTTTTTTACTACTCCAAATTATAATTTTTCGACCATTATTTTAACTCTTCGTTTTTGGTCAGCCATTTTTTCTTGTCTTTCTCTTTTTTTCTTTTATTTAATTTCTAAAAATATTTTTAAATCTCCCAAAGTTAGTTTTATTTTTGTTTTACTGTTAATTTTTACCCCAGGTCTAATTCAATTAGCTCATTTTGGTACTACCGAATCTCTTTTGATTTTTGTTTTTTCCGCTAACATTTTTTTGTCTTTAAAATATTATCAAAATCAACAAAAAAAATATTTTCTTTTTTCTGTTTTAATTAGTGCCATAGGTCTTTCTTCAAAAATAACTGCCATCTTTTTTATACTTCCTTTTTACTTTTCTCTTTTTTTTATTTTTTTAGAAAATAAAAAAATATTAAATTTTATTTCCACCACCTTAATTTTTACTTTTTTCTTTTTATCTTTATCTATTCTTTTTTCACCATTTAATATTATTGATTTTTCCAATTTTAAATCAACCATGATTCATGAAACTTCAATTGCCACTGGTCAACTTAAAATTTTTTATACTCATCAATTTGAAAATTCCTATGCCTATTTATTTCAATTTAAAAATATTTTTCCTTATACAAATGGCATTTTTATATTTACTTTATCTTTTTTTGGTTTTTTTATTTTTTTAAAAAATAAAATTAGAAAAGAATTACTTTTAGTTTTTCTTCCATCAATAATTTATTTTCTCTATGTTGGTCAACTTTTTGTTAAATGGACACGTTTTGTTTCTTCTCTCTTTTTTATTGGACCATTTTTTTGTCTTTTTATTTTTAAAAAATTTAAAAATGTTTTTCTGACTTTTATTTTAATTATTTTAATGATTAGTCCAGGAATTTATTTTTTTCAAAAATATTTTTTACCAGACAATAGAATAACAGCCTCTAATTGGATTAATTCCAATATTCCTCTAAATTCTTATATTTTATCTGAATCCGGTAATGTTATTAATTTACCTTTATTTTCTTCAAAATTTACTGTAAATAATTTTGATTTTTATAATCCAGAAAATCTAAGCAATTTATCAGCAGAAATAAACAAAAGTGATTATATTATTGTTCCGTCTCGACGTGTTTTTAAAAACAATTTTTCATTGACACAAAATTATTATCAACAATTATTTTCAGGAGAAATTGGTTTTAACGAAATTAAAAAATTTAATAATCAAAAAAGTTTATTTTTAAATTCCGAAAATGCTGAAGAAACATGGTCAGTTTTTGATCATCCAACCATCAGAATATATCAACATGTCAAATAAATATTTAACAAAAAAAACTATTAATTTATTTCCTCTTTTTTGGCCAAGATTTTATGTCTATTTAAGATCAATAGTATTGCCTCTTTTTCAAATTGAATCTCTTTTACCCCCAAAAGGATCAATTTTAGATGTTGGCTGCGGTTATGGATTTACTTCAATTTTTTTTGCTCTTAAAAATAAAAAGCGTCAAATTTTTGGCTCAGAAATTGAATCAAAAAGAGTTTTATTGGCGAAAAAAGTTTCAAAATCTATTTCAAATATCTCGTTTGAAACTTCAGATTTGATCAATAAAAATAAATCAAAATTCGATGTTGTTTTGGCAATCGATCTTCTTCACCATATAAATTTTTCTCAAAAAAAGACTTTTTTAAAAGATGCTTCTTTAAAACTAAAGCCAAAAGGACTTTTAATTATTAAAGATATCGATACTACACCTATACATAAATATTTTTGGAATTATATTCATGATTCAATCATGACCAAATTTTCCAAACTTTATTTTTTATCTTCTAATCAAATAGAAAATCTTTTAATTAAAAATAATTTTAAAATTATTAAAAAAGGAAAATATAAAAACCTTTTTTACCCACATATTTTTTATGTTTGTCAAAAAAACTTTTAATTATCAAATATTTTTCATTTTTTCAATTTTTTGTTTATCCTTAATAATCAGGCTTTTTAATATTAATTGGGATCAAGGCCAACATCTTCATCCAGACGAAAGATTTTTGACGATGGTAGAAAGCACCATTAAATTGCCAAACTCACTTTCCCAGTATTTAAATACTGGTGATTCTCCTTTAAATCCATACAACTATAAAGAATTTCAATTTTTCGTTTACGGTACTTTTCCTATTTTTTTAATTAAATACATATCAAATTTTATTAATATGGGTGAATATCATCAGGTTTATTTAGTTGGTCGATTTTTTTCTGCCTTTTTTGATTCATTAAACATAATCGGTATTTATTTATTTATGAAATTTTTAATTAAAGAAAAGAAAAATAAATTTATAGTTTTATTGCCAAGTTTCTTATATGCTTTTTGCGTTTTACCAATTCAGTTATCTCATTTTTTTGCTGTCGATACTTTTTTAACACCAATTTTATTATTTACTTTTATTTTTCTTGTTTATTGGATTTCCAAAAGAAAAATTATTTTTCTTTTAATCGCTGCCGTTTTATTTGGGTTAGGCCTTTCAACTAAAATTTCTGCTTATTTATTTTCACCAGTAATTTTACTTTTTTTTATTTATCATTTTTTCACCACTAAAAACAAAATACAAACTTTATACTTATCAATTATTTTTTCTCTGATAAGTCTTACTATTTTTAGATTTTTTCAGCCATATGCTTTTGTTGGTTTATTTAAAATAAATCCAATTTTTGTTGAAAACATGGTTTATTTAAAATCAATGTTAACTAACAAAAATGTTTTTTATCCACCAGAAATTCAATGGTTAAGTAAAACACCTCTAATTTATCCTCTCTATAACATTTTAGTTTGGGGTCTCGGTTTACCCCTCAGTTTAATTCTTTTTTTAAAAATAAAAAAAACCACCAATCCATTTGTTGTGTTTTGCATTATTTTTTGGATTCTTTTTCTTTTTATTCAACAAGGTCTTCAATTTACTCACACTATGCGTTATTTTCTACCAATTTATCCATTTATATTTGTTTTAGTTGGTTTAATTTTTCAAAATCATTTTTCTAAAAAAATTCTTTTTATTTTACTTTCACTGCATGTTATTTATTGTTTGTTCTTTATTTCAATTTACACTCGGCCACATTCTCGAATTCAAGCCTCAAATTGGATTTATAAAAATATTCCTTCAGAATCAAAAATCGCCAATGAATATTGGGATGACCCGCTTCCTCTTTATTTAGACTCTTCTAATTTTTATTCAAACCAAACACTTGATCTTTATTCCCCAGACACTCAAGAAAAATGGCAGAAAATTAACTCCATTTTAGAAGACACAGATTATCTTTTTCTTAGCTCAAATCGTCTATGGTCTTCTATTCCGTCAGTTCCCAAAAAATATCCTTTAGCTACTAAATATTACCAAGATCTTTTTGATGGTAATTCAAATTTTAAGAAAATAATAGAATTTAATTCTTATCCAGGCATTTCACTCCCTTTTTTAAACAAGTGTTTTTATTTTGGTCCAACTAATTTTCCTTATTCACAAAATGAAAATAAATGGTTTGAGGTCAACAAAAGTTGTCTTTATCCAGGGATTTATCTTAGAGATGATGTTGCTGAAGAAGCTTTTTCAGTCTACGATCATCCAAAAGTAATTATCTTTAAAAAAATGATAAACTAAAGCTGTGAATTTAAACCTAAAAAAAATTCTATTTTGGCAATCAAAAAAAGATTTTCTTGTTGTTTTTGATCACGATTTTTGGGGAGAAATTTCTTTAATTTTTTTAAATTATTCAATTTGGATTTTTTTCTTTTTTCTTTCTTATCAATTAATTTCTTTTGATATTAATTTTTTTGGCCGTCTTCTTATTGCCACCATTATTGCCGAATTAATTGAAAGAGGTCTTAAAAAGAAATGTTTTTGGATTAGACCTATGTTTAATCGTCGAAAAGTTTCGCCAAAAGGTTTAGTTAATAATTGGTATCACAGTGGTTCTTTTCCGTCGGGCCACACCATGAAAGCCACTTTTTTCTTTCTTTTTATTCTTTCTGCCACTATTATTCCTATTCCTATTTTTTTAGCAATCACTATCCCGTTGTTAACTTTTAGAGTTTTAGTTAGTTTCCATTATCCAATCGATATGCTTGGTGGAATTTTACTAGGAATTGGTCTTTGGTTTTTAACTAGAAGTTTAGTTTTCCCCGATTTTTTTAATGAAATAATAAAGACTATTTTTAATTTTGTTTTTTTTATTAATTAAATTGATTAAAAATTGGAAATTAGACATTAGACATTAGAAATTATGCTTTCAGATTTTAATTTTATTATATTTTGGTGCTTTTTAATTTTTATTTTAGGTCTTCTAACTTTACCTATTACCTTTTTCTTATTTAAAAAATTTTGGGATAAAGGTTATCTTTTTTCTAAAATTATTTCCATTGTTCTCGTAACTTATTTAATTTTTATTAGTGGTTTTTTCAAAATTTTATCTTTCACTAATTTTAATTTATTTATAATTTTATCTTTAATTTTATTATTAAATATTTTTTTTCTTAAACAAAAAAATAATTACCAAGAGTTTATAAAAATAATTAAAGAAAATTATAAAATCTTTATTTTTCAAGAATTACTTTTTTGTTCAATTTTAATCGCCTGGTCTTTTGTTAGGGGTTTTGCTCCAGACATAGAAGGTTTAGAAAAATATATGGATTGGGGATTCATAAATTCAGCTTTAAGAGGAAAATTTCTACCACCTCTCGATATGTGGTTTTCTGGACAAACTATAAATTATTATTATTTTGGCCATCTCATTTTTGCTGTTCTTACTAAATTAAGCACCATTAGTTCAGCGATTACCTATAATTTGTCAATTGCTACCGTTTGCGCTTTCACTTTTTCTTTAACTTTTTCCCTCGCTTCCAATCTTGTTTTTCTAACAATAAAACCCTTCTTGTCAAGGGAGGGTGCCCGTAGGGCGGGTGGGTTTAAAAAAGTTATTATTGCCGGTCTTGTCTCTGCTCTTATACTAACTTTTGGTGGTAATTTACATTCTGTTTATAAAATAACTAAAATAAATATCCAAGACAACGGTAAAATAGTTTTAACTAAAGACGCCATTGTTAAAGCTTCCGATAAATATTGGTATCCCGATGCCACTCGTTTTATTGGTTATGATCCAGATGTAAAAGATAAAACTATCCATGAATTTCCGGCTTATAGTTTTGTGGTGGCTGATCTTCACGGACATATGAACGACATTCCTGTAATTTTATTTTTTATGGCTTTTCTTTTAGCTGCAAGTTTTAATATTTCTTCTTTAATGAATTATTCTTTAATTTTAATTTCTGGTTTTACTTTATCTATTTGTTACATGACTAATGCTTGGGATTTTGCTGTTTATGGCCTTCTTTTTGCTATTTTCACTTTTTTTATAAATTTAAAAAACGATCACAAAACCGCCATTAAAAAAACATTAATCAATGGATTTTTAACCATTTTTTGTTGGTTTCTTTTTTCTCTTCCTTTTTCTTTAAATTTTATTCCAATGGGCAATGGATTAAAAATTTCAGATATTCATAGTAGTTTTTATCAATTATTTATTTTATATGGTGGTTTTTGGCTAATTATCTTACCCTTTGCCTTATTAATAATTTTTAAATTATTTCGACGATCCAAGATCAACGAACTAAGATCTAAATTAAGCAATTCAGATTTATTTGTTATAGCAGTCACTATCACCGCCACCTTGTTAATAATAATTCCAGAATTTATTTATCTAAAAGATATTTATATCTATGAATATCGTCGCGCCAACACTATGTTCAAGTTGGTTTATCAAGCCTTCATTATGTATGCCTTAGTTTCTGGCTATGTTTTTTATAAAGTCAGATTTTTATTAAAATCAAAAATTTTAAAATTATTATACGGCCTCTTGTTTGCTTTAATTTTTTCTATTCACTTAATCTATCCTTATTTTGCTATTAAATCTTTTTATGGTTTTAAATCATACAAAGGTCTTTATGGTTTAAGTTATTTAAAAGAAAGCTATCCAGACAATTTAAACGCCATCAATTGGATTAATAAAAACATTTCAGATCAGCCAGTTATGCTTGAGGCTGTTGGAGATAGTTATACTACCTTTAATCAAATTTCTGTCACCACAGGTCTTCCCACTGTCCAAGGTTGGATTGTTCATGAGTGGCTTTGGCGAGGTGGTTATGACAAACCAAAACAGCGTCAAGACGATGTTCAGAAAATATATGAAGATACTAACTTAGAAGAAATAAAAAGATTAATTAAAAAATATAATATTAAATATATTTTTGTTGGTAGTAAAGAATATGAGAAATATCCAGATTTAAAAGAAAAAAACTTTAAAGAAATTGATGGGCAAATTATTTTTCAGTCTGGTAAAAGTAAGATTTACCAACTATAGTTAATTTTGTCCATGAAAGATATTTTAGAGGGTTTAAACCCAAATCAAAAAGAAGCAGTTACTTATGTTGGTTCTCCGCTTCTTTTGTTAGCCGGTGCTGGCTCTGGTAAAACTAGAGTTTTAACACATAGAGTTGCCTATTTTATTCAAAAAAAAATAGCCAAACCATCAGAGGTTTTGCTTCTCACTTTCACCAACAAAGCCGCCGAAGAAATGCGACAACGTACTAATAAATTATTACCAACTGTACGGGCTAATCATGATTCACCCCTACAAAAACAAAATATCTTTGCTGGTACTTTCCATTCTTTCTGTTGTCGAGTTTTGCGTGCTGATGGACATAATATCGGGATCCCTCCTTCTTTTGTAATTTATGATTCTGGCGATCAAGAAAACTTAATTAAAAATATTCTCCATGAGTTAGGATTGACCACTAAAGAATTTAAACCTTCAAGTGTTTTGTATTATATCGAAGCTGCTAAAAATTCTCTCCAAACTCCAAAAGATATGGAGGCCCAAGGCCATGGTTTTTGGCAAGAAAATGCTAATAAAATTTACTCTATTTATCAAAAGAAATTGTTTGATTTTCACGCTCTCGATTTTAACGACCTTCTTTTTAAAACAGTTGAACTTTTTTTAGAACATCCAGATGTTTTAAACAAATATCAAGATATTTATAGATTCATCATGGTTGATGAATATCAAGACACCAATCAAATTCAATATATTCTTACTAAACTCTTGGCCCAAAAATATAAACAAATTACTGTCGTTGGCGATGCTTCTCAAGCTATCTATGGTTGGAGAGGTGCCGATTATCGTAATCTTGTCAGTTTTACTACCGATTTTAAAAACACCAAAGTTATTAATCTAGAAGAAAATTATAGGTCAACTCAAATTATTCTCAATGCTGCAAATGCTGTAATTTCTAAAAATAATTCTCATCCAATTTTAAAATTATTTACTAAAAAAGAATCAACGGATAAAATAAAAATTTTTGAAGCTGAATCTGAAGTTATTGAAGCCGATTTTATTGCTGCTAAAGTTAAATTTATTAATGATAACCTAAAAATACCATTAAGAAATATGGCTGTTTTATATAGAATGAATGCTCAATCTCGTGTTCTAGAAGAAGCCTTCTTGCGTCTTAGTGTCCCTTATGTATTGTTGGGAGGTATTCGTTTCTACGAGCGTGCTGAAATTAAAGATATTCTATCAATGCTTCGTTTTACTAGTAATCCTTCTGATCATATTTCAGAAGAAAGAATTGAAAAAGCTTTAGGTAAACGCAAAAAAGCTATTCTTCTTGAACATATTAGCAATATGGAATTAGAAAAACTTTCATCTTTGCAAATTTTAGAATCTTTAGTTGTTAATTCTGGCTACTTAGATAAATTTGATCCAAAAGATGAAGAAGACCAGAAAAGGATTGAAAACATAAAAGAATTAAAATCAGTTGCCACTGCTCATCCAAATTTAGGTGCTTTTTTGGAAAATATTACTTTGGTTCAGCAAGAATACTCTCTTCAAGAAAAAAATAAAAAGAAAGAAAACAGAGATGGAGTTAAGTTGATGACTTTTCACAGTGCTAAAGGTTTGGAATTTGAAGTTGTTTTTTTGGTTGGTTTTGAAGAGGGAATTTTACCTCATTCTCGTTGTTTAATTGATGATTCTCAAGTTGAAGAAGAACGTCGTCTTTGTTATGTTGGCATTACTCGGGCCAAAGATTATCTTTATATTTCCTATGCCACTCGCCGTCTATTTTTTGGTAAAAGCAGTCTCAACGAACCCAGTCGTTTTTTATCTGATATTCCAGGTGAGTTGGTTGAACTGGAAGAAAGTATGGAAATTACTCGTGATTATCGAAATAAAAAAAGTAGAGATAATGATGACTTCATCTACGACCCAGAGATTTATTAAATAATCTATAATAAAGCATTGTATGACCACTAAAATTCTTACCATTAAAGACAAAGAAAAATATAATTCAAAAATCGGCCATCCAGTTCAAACATGGGAATGGGGAGATTTTCAAATTTCTCAAGGTCACACTGTTTATCGTTTTGGAGTTTTTGACGACCAAGACAAAATAAAATCAGCTTATTCAATTAGTTTTCATAAAATTCCTAAAACTAAATTTTCCATTGGAACCATTCTTCGTGGTCCAGAAATTACCGACGAAACAATTCGAAAAGTCACTGAAATTGCCCAAAAAGAAAATGCCATTTTTGTTAAATTTGAGCCAAATATTATTTATAAAAATTTTGATAATTCAAATAATGAAACTATTTTATCTTCGAAACCACAATTTAGTCATCTTGAAAAATCACCTAAAGTTGCCTTTTATCCACATAGTTATTTAGTTGACTTAACCAAAACCGAAAATCAACTTTTAGAATCGATGCATTCCAAAACTCGTTACAATATTCGAGTCGCCAATCGATATGGAGTTGAAACTAAAGAAGAAACTAACGATAAGGGTTTTGAAATTTATTTAAAACTTCTTTTAGACACCACCAAACGTCAAGGTTTTTATTTACACACTGAAAAATATCATCGAGATTTATGGAAAACATTAAAAGACACTGGCATGATTCACATTATGTTGGCTTCTTACCAAAAACAAGTTCTTTCCGCTTTTATGATTTTTAATATTAAAGACAAATTATTTTATCCCTATGGTGCTTCTCTGGATATTAATCGACAAGTTATGGCTCCCACTCTTTTAATGTGGGAAGTAATTAAACTTGGTCAAAAATTAAAATGTAAGAGTTTTGATATGTGGGGTTGTCTTGGTCCACGAGCCAAAGAAAATGAAAATGGTTATGGTTTTCATCGTTTTAAACAAAGTTATGGTGGTCAATTAGTCGAATATGTCGGCACTTATGATTTAGTTATTAATCCACTTTTATACAAAGCCTACAATTCTGTTGATAAAATTCGTTGGAAAATTCTCCGCTTCAAAGCCTCAATTTTAAGAAAATAAGGTAAAATAGACTATGTCCGAACCAAAGATTTCCATGGTCGATTTGGAACATATTGCCAAATTAGCCCGCATTAATTTAACTGAATCAGAAAAAACCATTTTTCTTCCTCAACTCGAATCTGTTTTGGAATACCTCGATGTTTTAAATCAAGTTAATACCGACAATGTTGAACCAACTTTTCGAGTTAACGATCAAAAAAATGTTTTACGAGACGATTTAATTAAAGATTCTTTTGATCAAAAAACAGCTCTTTCTTCTGCTTCAAAAACCCAAGACGGTTATTTTGTTGTCCCTGGAACCATAAAAAAATAAAATGGATTTAAAAAATTTAACTATCACTCAAATTCAAGAATTACTTTTTTCTAAAAAAATAACTGCCGTCGAAATCGTCAATTTTTATTTAGAAAGAATAAAAAAAATTGATTCTCAAATTAAAGCTTTTATAACAGTCACTGAAAAAGAAGCCTTAAAAAAGGCAAAAGTCATAGATGAAAAAATTAAAAAAGGGGAATCGGTTGGAAAATTAGCCGGTGCTGTTATGGCTGTTAAAGATATTTTCTTAACCAAAGATATTAAAAGCACCGCCAGTTCTCAAGTTTTAAAAGGATACATACCTCAATATTCATCAACTGTTTATCAAAAATTAATCGACGAAGATGCCATTATTATTGGTAAAACAAATACTGATCCTTTTGCTTTTGGTGGTTCCACTGAAAATTCTGGTTTTTTTACGACAAAAAATCCTTGGAATTTATCTAAAGTCCCTGGTGGTTCTTCCGGTGGTTCAGCTGCTGCAGTTGCTGCCGACCTTTGTCAATTTGCCCTTGGCACCGACACCGGTGGTTCCATTCGTCAACCAGCTTCTTTATGTGGCATTAGTGGTTTAAAACCAACATATGGTTTAAATTCTCGTTTTGGTATTACTGCCATGGCTTCCTCTTTTGATTGTCCAGGAGTTTTTGCTAAAAATATTGCCGATTTAGCCTTAGTTACTCAAATAACTGCTGGAGTAGATTCAAAAGATGCTACTACTGTTGATAATCCAGTTCCAGATTATTCCAAATTATTAAAAGATGTTAATTTGAAAGGTTTAAAAATTGGTCTTCCAAAAGAATATTTTAGTGATCCAATTAATTCAGAAGTTAAAGACAAAGTTATGTTGGCTGCCAAAGAATTTGAAAAAAAAGGTGCCACTCTGGTCGACATTTCTCTTCCCAGCACCAATCTTGGCATTGCTGTCTATTATGTTTTAGTACCTTCCGAAATCTCTGCTAACATGGCCCGTTACGATGGTATTCGTTTCGGTCAAAACACCGGTAATAATCCAGACATTATTTCTTATTACATGAATACTCGTGGAAAATATATGGAAGCCGAAGTTAAGCGCCGAATTATAATTGGCACTTATGCCCTATCTTCAGGTTATTACGATGCCTACTACACCAAAGCTTCCAAAGTTCGTACCCTTATTAAAAATGAATTTGTAGATGCTCTGAAAAACGTTGATATTATTTTAGCCCCAGTTTCTCCAACCACTGCTTGGGATATTGGTGCCAAAGCCAACGATCCTCTGCAAATGTATTTGGCCGATGCTTTTAGCGTTTGTATTAATGTGGCAGGTATTCCTTCAGTTGCCTTGCCTTGTGGTTTTGATTCTCAAAATCTACCAATTGGTTTTCAATTAATTGGCAACTTTTTTGAAGAATCAAAAATCCTCTCCGTCGCTCACCAATATCAACAATTTACTGATTACCATTTAAAAGAAACTCCCTTGTCAAGGGGAGATGCCCGCAGGGCAGAGGGGTTTTAACTTATTATGAAAATAACTCCAATAATCGGATTAGAAGTCCATGTTGAATTAAAAACTAAATCAAAAATGTTTTGTAGTTGTAGTGCCGAGCATTTTCATGTCGATCCAAACACTCACACTTGTCCAACTTGTCTTGGTCTTCCTGGAGCCCTTCCAGTTCCAAATAAAACTGCCTGTGAATGGTGTATTAAATTAGGTCTAGCTCTTGGTTGTACCCCAAATGAATCTAGTTTTTTTGAAAGAAAAAATTATTTTTATCCAGATTTAGCCAAAGGCTATCAGTTGACTCAGTATGAAAAACCATTTGTAATTAATGGCAAAATTACTGTCGATGGACAAGAAATTCGCATTAATCGCGCTCATATGGAAGAAGACACTGGAAAATCTGTTCATATTATTCAAAATGGTGAAGAATTAACTTTAATCGATTACAACCGTTGCGGCGTTCCTTTAGTCGAAATTGTTTCTGAACCAGATATTACTTCTGCTCAAATGGCCAAAAATTATCTTCTAAAAATTCAACAAATTATCCGATACTTAGGCATTTCCGATGCTGATATTGAAAAAGGCAGTATGCGTTGTGAACCAACCATCAATTTAAAAATCGAAGATAATAACCAAACTTTTTATACTCCATTAGCCGAGATAAAAAATGTTGCTTCTTTAACTGGTGTTCAGAGCGCTATTGATTTTGAATTAAATCGTCAATTGGAAGAATTTAAACAAACTGGTGAAGTTAAATCAAAAACCAACAAAACCACTCGTGGTTGGGATGCTGATAAAAATCAAACTTTTCTTCAACGCGAAAAAGAAGGCTCAGCCGACTATCGCTATTTTCCCGAACCAGATATTCCACATATTGAATTTACCAGATCAGAAATCGAAGCCATTAAAAGTACTATTCCCGAGCTTCCCGATGAAAAAGTTGCCAGATATTTAAACGATTTTGGTCTTAGTGATTATGACGCCAAAACTATTACTGCCGATAAAGATTTTGCCCAAATTTATGAATCAGTTGTTAACTTAAAAGTCGATCAATCTTTTGCCAAATTTGTCGCCAATCTATTTTTAGGATCAATAAAAACTCATCTCAATGAAACTGGAGAAGAATTAAATAAAAATAAAATAAATCCAAAATATTTTTTAAATTTATTCGAATCAGTCCAAAAATCAGAAATTTCAGCAACTGTGGCCAAACAGGTAATCATTGATAGCTATCAAATTGGCCAAGACCCGGTTGAAATTGCCAAAAATAACGGCCTAATTCAAGTTTCCGACACTGGTACTATTGAAAAATTAGTCCAAGAGGTGATTGCTTCCAATCCAAAAGCCGTCGAAGACTACAAAAAAAATCCTATGTCTATTGGCTTTTTGGTCGGTCAGCTAATGAAACTTTCCAAAGGTTCTGCTAATCCTCAATTAGCCAAAGAAGTTCTTGAAAAACTTTTGTCTTAATCTAATTTTTAATTTCTTGACTTTCACCTAAAAATAGGTAAAATATTGCCATGTTCAGAACGTCGCGTTTTGAAACATAAAAAAGAACTTTTACATCGCTGCCAAGCAATAATACACATAGGAGGGCCAAATATGGTTCATGATTTTATTATAAATTCCATTGAAAACGTTTATAATCACAAGACTGTCGAAACCAAAAAAAATTATGAAGAAGAAATCAATGATTTAGAAATTGAAAGAATGGTTTTAATTTTTATCATTGATGATATAAATAATAATTGTCGTTTCGGCAATAAAAATAGTAACAACAGTGTTACTTATAAAAGTAAACATTTAATCAAAGAGGTTAAAGCTAAGGAAGCCCCTATCAGTTTGGAACGGAAATGTGTTGAAACCCTTAAGGGCTTAGGCATTAAAGCCGAAAAAGACTGGAATTCCATTACTGTATATCTAGATAACTAAAACAAATCGCTGGCAGCGATGTAATAAAACCTCAAAAGAGGATTAATGATAATTTATTGTCATTTTTCTTTTTTCGGGGCTTTTTTTTGATAAACTAACCTAGTGATCAATCAATCTTTTTTATCCGAATATCAAAAATTAAACCCCGAGCAAAAAACGGCTGTCGACACCATTGAAGGTCCAGTTATGGTTATAGCTGGCGCTGGTACTGGCAAAACTCAAACCATCGCTCTTCGCATTGCCAACATTCTCCTTCAAACCCAAATTCTTCCCCAAAACATTCTTTGTCTAACTTTCACCGATACTGGCACCATTGCTATGCGCGAACGTTTAACTAAAATTATTGGCTCCGACGCCTATAAAGTCCGTATTCACACTTTTCATTCTTTTTGTAATGAAGTTATAAAAAATAATCCGGAATATTTCATTTTTGCCAAAAATATTAAAAATATTGAAGAAGTCGAAAGAGTTGAACTTATCCAAAAATTAATTTCTTCTCTTAAAAACGGTTCACCCCTAAAACCCTGGGGTGATTCATTTTTCTATCAACGCGACATTATTTCGGCAATTCAGTCACTCAAAAAAGAGGGTATTAATTCAGACCTTTTATTAAAATTAATTAATAATCAACTTAAATTTTTGGAAAAAAATAAAGATTTAATTGAAAAACTTTTATCAATCAGATTTAGTAAAAGTATAGAAGCCGATATTTTGCCTGTTTTTGAACAAATTTTGATCGAAAGTAAAGAAATTTCCACTGAAGTTTATAATCATCTTTTATCTCTCAAAATTCTCTATGAACATGGTGGCTTTGATGTTGGCGCCGCCAAGAATCCCACTGTCAATTTTAAAAACGAATTAAAAAACTTTTTTGAAGGATTAATTAAAGATTCTCAAAAACAACTTGAACTTCACTCTGTTTATTCTCGTTATCAACAAGAATTAAAAACTCAAGGTCTCTACGATTTTGACGACATGATTCTTTTGGTTTTAACTGCTTTCAAAGAAAATCCAGATCTCTTACTTCAATATCAAGAAAAATATCAATATCTCTTAGTTGATGAATATCAGGACACCAATTCGGCTCAAAATGAAGTCATCGATCAGATTGGTTCCTATTATGAAAATCCAAACATTTTTGTTGTCGGCGACGATGATCAATCAATTTTCCGTTTCCAAGGCGCTTCCATTGAAAATGTCTACAGTTTTTATAAAAAATATAATCCACTTCTTGTCGTCCTAAAAAATAATTATCGTTCTCATCGATTAATTCTAGAATCTTCCGAAAGTGTTATTAAAAATAATAAAAATCGTATTGCCAATTTTATTGATAAAATCGACAAAAGTTTAAGTTCAAAAGTTGATTTTGATGCTACCCCAATCAATCTCTTTAAAAGCCAAAGTCTTAATGAAGAAAGCTTTTTTGTGGCCACCAAAATTAAAAAATTATTAGAGTCGGGGACTGATCCTCAACAAATTGCCGTTCTTTATCGCAATAATAACGACATTTTTGATCTAATTGAACACTTCAAAAATCTTGGTATTAAATATCAATTAAACATTGATAAAAATATTCTTGAAAATAAATATATTTCTCAATTAATATTTTTATTAGAATTTATTGTCAATTCCGAAAAAAGTGATCTACTCTATAAAGTTTTGGCTTCAAATTATCTAAAAATCCCCTCCTTCGATTTATTTAAATTAACTCACTTCGCTTTTAAAGAAAAAATAAATTTAGTTTCCTTGCTTTTTTCCGCTTCTAATTTTTCCAAAGTAAAAACAGAATTATCACCAGTTGGAATTAAAAGAATTAAAAAATTTGTCAAACGCATCACTTTGGCCAAAAAATGGCTTGAAAATTTAAGCACCGACAGATTTTTTAATAAAGTTATTCGTCGTTTTCGTTATCTTCAATTTGTTTTAGCCAGCAACAATCTTGAGTTAATTAATTTTCTTAACACTTTTTATTCTGAATTCAAAAGATTGGCCTTGGAAAAAGAATATTCACTTCGTGATTTTTTAAATTATTTAGAGTTAATCAAAGAAAATTCTCTTTCTTTGTCGGCTCCAATTATTAGTGGTGATTCAATCAAATCAATTAAATTAATGACTGTTCATCGCGCCAAAGGTTTGGAGTTTGAACATGTCTTTTTATATAAATGTGTCGACAAAAAATGGGGTAATGTCACCAATCAAAATAAATTGAAACTTCCGCTGGGAATTTTAAAATTAGAAATGGCCATTTTGGAAAACGAAAGAGCCGACGAAGACGAACGCCGTCTATTTTATGTCGCTTTGACTCGTGCTAAAAAACAAATTT
>Ga0172381_10001795_pt1 | contig 24541 bp, 22 predicted proteins | sample Leawel6488metaG_FD_119754 | JGI IMG/M metagenome (GOLD analysis project Ga0172381, IMG submission 119754) | Leachate microbial communities from a municipal landfill in Southern Ontario, Canada - Leachate well 64-88 metaG | ecosystem: Engineered > Solid waste > Landfill > Unclassified | place... | reverse complement strand
TATTCGATAGCTTGCCAATGCTCGATACATCCAGGGCCCTGACCAAAAGGGCCTCCATTCTCTCAACGGCATCTCCTACCAGACCCAGATCTATCTCAATCCTCTGCCGTCCGCCGGACGCAATATCTTTCTTGAGATAACCAAGAAACCCCTTGATGGTCACCAGGGGCAAAATGAGGTCATGAGAAATGGCATAGACCAGTTGTTCAATCTCGTCATACCTCTCCTTCAATTCTATGGTCCTCTCGTGAACCTTCTTCTCCAGATTGTTCTGGGCTAAGAGAAGCTCTTCCTCGGATTTTTTGCGCTCGATGGCGTAGCTGATGGAACGGCGAAGCAGTCTGTCATTCACTTCTCCTTTCACCAGATAGTCCCCTGCGCCTTCTCTAACCGCTTTCACGGCCAGCTCTCGGTCGCTAAGGCCGGTCAATATCAGTATGGGTATTTTTGGCTTCTTTTTGTGAATTTTGGAGAACGTTTCCAAACCAAAGCTGTCGGGCAGATTCAAATCCAGAAGCACGGCATCCACATCTTTTGTGGTCAGGAATTCAAGCCCCGAAGAGAGACTATTTTCCCATGTCAAAACAAACATTGTAGAAGAAACGTCGTCTTCCGTGCGGGGTGCATCCCGTAAATACTCCCGGATCAGCCTCGCATCTATCTCATTATCTTCAATTAGAAGAATTTTAATGGTTTTTATGCTCACGTATCTCATCTCTTAGGGGCAATCTGGCTGTCTCGAAGCGAAATCTCTTTATTGAATTCATCATTTCGGGGAGCTTCTTCTCCATAGAATTTCCGGGCATTCCTGATCAGGTTTTGAAATATTTGAGTCGTTTGCAGTTCGCCTGCAACGATTAATGGCATTTCCCCCATATATAATCGTGCCTCTCACCACCTGCAGAACATACTTTATATTTTGCATCTCCAGCTCGTTCGTTGCTCCCTGTGTCCGAAAGTACAATGCTGATGGCTCGCCTGCGCCGGTCCTAGTCCCGGGGCGAAAAGAGAATTCATGCATGACTGCCTCTCCCCCAATTTTCATCGTAAAGATTTATATCCGTCATCGCATGTTTAATGCGAAAGGGAGGGAGATCAAATGCATCGTTCCTGGATCTGTAAAGGTGCCATTGGCATTGATGGGAGCTCTGTGCGGGCTCACGGGCAGGAGTGCTACCTGAGATGGTTCGCCTAAAGGTATTCGTCAGTTCCGTGCAAAAGGAGATGGAGAATGAGCGGCATGCGCTTAAGGCCTACCTCAGGGATGATGCCTTGCTCTCCCGGTTTTTCGATGTTTTCCTCTTCGAAGACCTTCCCGCCGCCGACCGCCGCGCCGACGCGGTCTATCTTGCTGAGGTGGGCTCCTCCGACATCTATGTAGCCCTCCTGGGAAATGATTACGGAAGAGAGGACAAGGATGGACTCTCTCCCACTCACCGCGAGTTTTGCGAAGCCACCCGCCTTGGCACGCATCGCCTGGTTTTCGTCAAAGGGGCAACCGATTCGGACAAGCATCCCAAAATGCAGGCATTGATCGCAGAGGCTGGCGCACAGTTGATCCGACGCCGGTTTCGCTCCAACGAAGAGCTGCTGCCCTCCGTTTACGCCAGTTTGGTGGACATCCTCGCGGCTAAAGAACTGCTTCGCTTTGGCCCCTTCGATGCCACCTCCTGTCCGGACGCCACCATGGAAGACCTCTCCCCCGAGAAAATACGCATCTTCGTGGGAATCGCCCGTCGCGCCAGAGGTTTTCCGCTTTCGGAGGACACACTTCCCGTTCATGTGATGGGGCACCTTAACCTGCTCAAGAACGGACTGCCGACCAACGCCGCGGTTCTGCTCTTCGGCAACAAGCCACAGCGTTTTCTTATCTCTTCCGAGGTCAAATGCGCTCATTTCCATGGAACCGAGGTTAGAAAGCCCATTCCCTTCTACCAGGTTTACAAGGGAACAGCCTTTGATCTGGTGGACCAGGCTGTGGATTTTGTGCTCTCCAAGATCAATCTGGCCGTGGGCACGCGAGAGAAGAGCACGCAAGCGCCGGTGGCTTACGAGATGCCGCCCGAGGTGGTTCGAGAGGCGATCGTCAACGCCGTTGCCCATCGTGACTACACCAGCAACGGCAGCATTCAGGTGATGCTCTTCTCCGACAGGCTGGAGGTATGGAATCCCGGAACCTTGCCGCCCACGCTGACACTGGCAAGGCTCCGGCAGCCGCACGGCTCGGTTCCCGGAAATCCTTTGATTGCGGAATCGCTCTATCTCACCAAATACATCGAACGCATGGGTACGGGAGTTGGCGACATGATTGAGCGCTGCAGGAATGCCGGTCTACAGGAACCGGAATTCTATCTGACGGACGGCTTCGTTACCATCATCCGTCGCAAGCCTGAGCTGGCCCTCAAAGCGGTCATCCCCCAAGTCACCCCCCATGTGACCCCTCAAGTCGCCCCCCAAGTCACTCCACCAGTGGAGGTGCTCTTGCGCTTATTGGATTCGTGCGGTGCTTTGAGCAATACGGAGATCCGGAAAGGACTTGGCCTCAAAGACAGGAAGCATGTGGGTGAGCGCTATCTTGAGCCAGCGTTGGCTGAGGGTCTTGTTGAACTGACCATCCCGGACAAACCCAGGAGCCGCTTGCAGAAATATCGGCTCACTGAGAAAGGTCGCGCCTGGCTAGCCAATGGGAGATCGTGACCTACATCAATTCCAGAGCTGGATGAACTTTGTCGCAATTTTGGATCGGCCCAAGACGTCTCTTGCATAGTATAGGACACAAGTTCCATTTCCTTCGCGCAAGTTCAGAAAAGCTTGCGAATTTCTTGCATCAATTTCTCGCCCTCATAATGTCGAATAAAACAAGAAATTTGCCGACCATTCTCATCAATCTTGAGGAGAGTCTGGAACTAGAATCGAATTTAACGAAATTCAACCGCATGATCATATGATCCCACCATTGCATTAATATCATGAAACGTTGGCATGTTAACATGATATGTATCTCGCCGAGTTGAATATCTGGAACTTCAGGAAGTATGGTATTAAGGGCGATTCTTTCGAGACGTCAAAACCTGGTGTTTCTATCTCGTTCTCTAAAGGACTTAACGTTCTAATAGGCGAGAACGACTCTGGGAAAACTACGATTATTGATGCAATTCGCTACACTCTCAATACTCAGAGTGGTGAATGGATTCACTTCGATGAATCCGACTTTCATTCAGAAGGAGGCAATAAAGCCCAAGATCTAAAGATAGAGTGCATATTTCGAGGTTTCTCTAACCAAGAAGCTTCACACTTTCTTGAATGGATTGGAACTGAAGAACTCGTTGGTAAGCATAGCTTCGTCCTCAAAGTACGTTTGACTGCGCGAATTAAGGGTGACAGGATAGCACCAGATCTGCGAGCTGGTGCCGATCCTGTCGGAATCATCATGGATGGCGATGCACGAGCTTTGTTGCGCGTCACCTATCTCAAGCCGTTGCGGGATGCAGATGCGGAGTTGATTCCAGGGCGACGTTCTCGTTTTGCACAAATTCTCAAAGCCCATTCACTCTTCCAAAAAGAAATGGGAGAAAAGCACCCTCTTGAGACCATTTTAGATGGAGCCAATAAAGTCGTTGAGGATTATTTCAGCCAAAAAGATGACAATTCGGGTGCCAGCAAACTGATGGGAGCACTTAAGACCTACGTAGATGCGTTCTTTCCACAAAACGAATCTCACGCCGCTTCCGTCAGCATCTCAGGTGGCGATCTCACCGACATTCTTAGGCGGCTTTCTCTATCACTCGACACTAACCCATCTGGACTTGGGGCTGCGAATCTCTTGTTCATCGCAACGGAGTTACTTCTCCTTCAATCTGAAGAAGACTCCGGGCTAAGACTCGCTTTGATTGAGGAGCTGGAAGCACATTTGCATCCTCAAGCCCAACTTCGACTAATCCGCTATCTGGAAGAGAAATCGACAATAGGTCAGTACATTCTAACCACTCATAGTACCACCATGGGATCTAGTGTTCCTCTTGAGAGTTTGATCATCTGTAAGGATAACGAAGTATTTCCAATGGAAAGCCAGTATACGAAACTTGACCAAAAAAATTATGATTTTCTTTATCGGTTCTTAGATGCAACCAAGGCAAACTTATTTTTTGCTCGTGGAGTCATACTCGTAGAGGGCGATGCAGAAAACCTTTTGATCCCCACTATAGCCAAAATCATTGATCGACCACTTCATCGGTATGGCGTATCAATCGTTAACGTCGGAAGCACTGCATTTGCGCATTTTGTAGAGATCTTCCATCGTAAAAATGGAGTTCTTATGGGAATCAAAGTAGCCCTCATCACCGATATGGATGTGAAACCTCAGGAATGGACAGATTCATCTGGCAAAGCATCCACCTATGAGGAGATTGAAGCAGCCCAATTAAAAAGAACGCAGGGCCTGGAATATTTCAAAAATGGTGAGATTAAGGTGTTTGTATCACCGAACTGGACGCTAGAATACGAGATATCACTATCAACGTTTCGAACCCAATTTTACCGAGCGATGCTATGGGCCGAGAAAATGTCCAATTCAAAAAGCGGAATACCCCAACCAGATAAAGCATTAGAAGTTGATGCACAAGTTGATGCAGACTTTAAAAACTGGTCTGGTCTATGGAGTGCGGATGACAGAGAACGCGAAAAGGTCGCTTATGAACTATACAAGAAAACAATGCTCGAAAGAGAGATCTCTAAGGCAGTGACTGCACAGGTATTTGCGAATCATTTGCAGGAGAGACTTCTGAGTTCAGAAAAAGATGTGCTTAAGTCGGAAATCCAGGCTGCAAGCAGCTTACAATATCTTCTTGACGCAATCTACCACGTGACAGAACCTATGGAGGTTCCCCGTGAGAATTGAAATCACTGATGAGGATATTACATACGCAGAAAAGCTACTGTTGCCTGCGGGATTTGAGTTCAACGAAGAACGCAGAGCATTCATTCGTTGCATGGAATCACGCGATGTTGTTGCCTGCCCAGGGAGTGGAAAAACAACGGCTCTTCTCGCAAAGATTCTAATCTTAGCCAGGAAAATGCCGTTTGAAGACGGCAGGGGCATTTGTGTTCTAACTCATACAAATGTTGCAATTGATAAGATCAAAAATGAACAAGCCAGCATTGCATCTGCCCTGCTATTTCGGTATCCCAATTTCTTTGGAACAATTCAGAGCTTTGTGGACCAGTTTCTCGCCGCGCCCTGGTACAGGTCTGAATTCAATAGACCGGTAATTGCCATTGAGAATGACCGATTCTATTCGGAGTTAATGAAACTATATTCCAATGATCGTGGTCTGCAATTATGGTTGGAGAAGAGGGGTGGCCTGGGGACTCTTGGTAGCTACTGGCTCAATCCAGATACATTGCAGGTTGGGATATCAGGGCTTTCGGAACAGACGCCTACTTTTAAAAAAATTCAATCTATTCGAAAGAATGTTTTGGAGCAAGGAGTTCTTAGCTACAACGACGCATATGCGATTTCACTACGATACTGTCAGAGAATGGCAGAGATATCTAAAGCCATTTCTAATCGCTTTTGCATGGTTTTTCTAGACGAGACTCAAGATACTGATGAACACCAGTTTCGAGTCTTGGACGCCGTTTTTAGAACTGAACAGCTTATCATCCAGCGCATTGGAGATCCAAATCAGGCAATCTATCATGATAGTGTCCACAGCGAAGGCTATTGGTCTCCCAGAAATCAACTTCATTTCTCTGATTCCCTACGCTATGGAAAGACGATTACCCACATATTGAGCACCGTCAGACTTCGTGACGACGTTGCTTTACAGCCATGCGATTCAAAAAATTCGCAGCCAACATATCTGATCACGTATCGAGAAGGTGAAGAGCAAATGGTCATTAGAGCGTTTTCACATCTTATCGAAGAGTTAGCCGATGAACTGCCCACCAGTGGCAAATATAAAGCGATAGGATGGATTGGCAAAGATAAGACCTCAGAGGGCAAACTTTGCATACCTGCCTATTTTCCTAACTTTGATAGTTCGCGCAGGGCTCAGAACAAGCACTTCTCCAATATGATTTCCTATGCGGCATATGCAATTCAAGTAGCGCAGATTGATGGTGCAAAGCGTTTTCTTGAGATCATCCTGCAAGGTATCATTCGCGTTCTCGATGTTGCAGGAATCAAGGACGAAAAGTCGAATGGGCACTATACGCCATCCTCTCTCAACTACCTCTGGAAGCATGATCACGAAGAGTCTTATCACCAATTCAGGGAACATATGGCAGAAGTTTTTATAATGGCACTTAATTCAAGTGCAACTCCTGTCATGCTTCGCGACCAGATCAGATCTGCAATACTGCCAGTCTGGCCTATTGGCGAAAAAGCCAGTAATTTTATCAATGTAGACTCGATTGATGTTGCATTGGAAGTTGGAACAGACTCTGCTCAAACAAAGAATCAATTTGTTGACGATAATGGGATCATTATACATATAGGAACAGTCCACTCTGCTAAAGGTGAAACACACACAGCAACATTATATTTGGAGACAAATTATCATACATCAACAGATGCAAAACGGTTAATTGATTTCTTAGAGGGAGATCGCCCAGAGGCACAAACAAAAAAACCACATCATCAGCAAAATCTAAAAGTTGCTCATGTCGCGTTTAGTCGCCCAACACACTTGCTGGCTTTTGCTTGTCGTGCATCGAGTATAGTCGGACATGAAGATGGTTTGAAAGAAAACGGTTGGGTGATCAGAACGGCATCGGAACTGAATAAAAGACTAAGGCAAAGGCAGTGCACGATGACTGCATTTACCGAAAATCCAACATGATCAAGCAGATGACCCTCGACGCCTCCACAAAAACTCGACATAGATCCCCGCCAACCCAACGATGTCATGGTCGAGCCCTATCTACGCGAGTCCCTCATCCATCTCGGTGCAGAGATCACCGCCGAGCCGGTTCGCTCCGAACGAGGGTAAGTGCAATATGCATTGTTGGAAGGAGAAGATCTCGCAATGTCTCTGAAGGAACTCAAAGCCAGTGTATCTCTAGGAGAAGACAGCCGTCGCCAGTTCAAGCAGGACGTCACCAATGCCGATTCCCTGGCAGCGGAGATGGCGGCCTTTGCCAATTCTGAAGGCGGCACGATCTTCCTTGGAGTGGCCGACGACGGCACGCTGCCGGGGCTGGATAAAGCCGACGTGGCCCGTCTCAATCAATTGATCAGCAACGCGGCCTCGCAAAATGTGCGTAGCCCTCTGACGGTGCAAAACGCCAACGTGGCAGTGGGCAAAGGCCGCGTCGTCATAGTGCTTACCGTACCCAAAGGTCTGGACAAACCCTATTTCGACCGGAATGGTGTTATCTAGCTGAAGAGCGGGGCCGACAAGCGACGGGTGAACTCCAAAGAGGAATTAAGAAGGCTTTTTCAATTCTCGGACCAGTTCCATGCCGATCAACTGCCCACCCGCGCCGGTATCGACAAGCTGGATAAAATGCGCTTCTGGGATTTCCTGCGCGATGCCTTAAATCTGGATTATCCAAAATCCCAGCCGGAGCTGCTACGTCTGCTGCAAAATATGAGTCTGGCCACAGACGAAGGCATGCCGAATTTGACGGGAGTGCTCCTCTTTGCCGAACGCCCGGAGTGGATCAAGCCCTTATTCATCGTCAAAGCCATTCGTTACCCAGGCGATGCCATTCATTCGACTGAATATCTGGATACCAAAGATTTTTCCGGGTCGCTACGCAAGATCTTTGCGTAAAACCTAAAAAAACATCGGTAAAAAAATAGCGGCCGGCTGGCCGCAGGATCAGACCTTCTCCACTTCCGCTTTCACCAGCCGGTGCACCTCGCCGGCATCGGCCTTGCCCCGCGTCTTCTTCATGACAACACCCACGATGAAGTTCAGAGCCTTCTCGCTTCCCGCTTTGTAGTCGGCCACGGCAGCCGCGCTCTCCGCCACAGCCTCTCGCACGGCTTTTTGCACGGCATCGTCCTCCGCTCTGCCAAGACCCAGGGCCAGGACGATTTCTCCAGGCGAGCCGCTCTTCTTGTCCAGAAGCTCGCGTATGATCTGCACCGCCCCGTCCTCGCTGATCTTGCCCTTCTCCAGCATTTGCACAATCTCGGCCATGTGCTCCTCTCGGAAGCAATCGATGGCCAGATCGCGGTAGTTCAGCTCGCCCTTGAGCACATCGGCAATCCAGACCGCGGCAAGCTTTGGTGCGGCCTGCGTGGCGACGGCTTCGTAGAAGTTGGCCAGCTTGATCTCGGAGGTTAAGGATTTGGCATGATCATCCGCCAGACCGTACTGCTTGACAAACCTCTCCCGCTTGACGTCAGGCAGCTCCGGCAAGGTCGCTCGGATGTCCGACACCCAGGGAGCGATGCGCATGACCGCCAGGTCGCATTCCGGGAAGTAGCGGTAGTCGTGAGCGCCCACCTTGCTCCGGATGGATACGGTGATGTTTCTCAGCTCATCGAAGTGGCGCGTCTCCTGCACCACTTTGATGTTCCTGCGCTGCATATTCTTCTGCCGGGTGATCTCGTAGGAGAGGGCCTTTTCCACACCCTTGAAGCCGGTGATGTTCTTGACCTCAGATCTGTCTCCTCCTTTGAGGGAGATATTGGCATCTATGCGCATGGACCCTTCCTGTGAGCCGTCAAAGACATCCAGATAATCGAGAATGCTTTTGAGCTTGTCAAGGAAGACGCGCGCCTCTTTGGGCGAGCTGAGGTCCGGCTCGGTTACCACTTCCAGCAAGGGCATGCCGCAGCGGTTGTAGTCCACCATGGTGTACTTGGCCTTGTCAATGGTGCCGGCATGCACCAGCCTGCCTGGATCCTCTTCCATATGAGCCCGGTTGATGCGAATATTTCGTTCCGCTCCGTCGTCGCCCAGGATCATGATGTGACCCTGGGTGGCTAAGGGATAGTCATACTGGCTGATCTGAAAGCCCTTGGGAAGGTCCGGGTAGTAGTAGTTCTTGCGGTAGAAGAGCGTCTCCTCCTCAATCTTGCAGTTCAAGGCCAGGCCCACCTTTATGCCGTACTCCACAGCTTTGCGGTTGATCACGGGCAGAGAGCCGGGCAGTCCCAGGCAGACGGGACAAGTGTGGCTGTTGGGAGGTGAGTCGTGGTAGGCAGTGGAGCAGCCGCAGAACATCTTGGACTGCAGGCGGTTGAGCTGTACGTGAATCTCGAGACCAATGATGACGTTTTCCATTTCTAGACCACCTCCGGTTTTGCCTCATGGAAGGGTGTGGCCGCCTCGAAGGCCTGGGCAGCACGCAGCACCGCTCCCTCGCCGAAGTGCGGGCCCATGAGCTGCAGGCCTACGGGCAGCCGTTCGGCAAAGCCGCAGGGTACAGAGATGGCGGGCACGCCTGCCAGATTGATGGGCACGGTGAAGACATCGGCCATGTAGAGGGAGAGCGGATCGTTAATGCGCTCGCCGATCTTGAAGGCGGGAATAGGCATCGTTGGCGAAGCCAGAAGATCCACCTCCTTGAAGGCGCGCTGGAAGTCCTCTTTGATGAGCGTTCTCACCTGGAGAGCTTTGAGGTAGTAGCGGCCGTAATAGCCTGCGGAGAGTGCATAGGTTCCCAGCATTATGCGTCTCTTCACCTCGGGCCCAAAGCCCTTGGCGCGGATTTCTGAAAAAGTAGTATGCCAGTCCTTGTCCTCCCCTTGGCGAGAGCCATAGCGCAGGCCGTCGAAGCGGGCTAAGTTGGATGAGGCCTCACTCATGGCGATGACGTAGTAGGCGGCCAGAGCATAGCGTGTATGAGGCAAGCTGATCTCCTGCCAGGACGCACCCAGTGATTCCAGGGTGTGGATGGCCGCCCAAACAGCCTTTTCCACATCACTGTCCACTCCCTCGCCGAAGTACTCCTTGGGAATGCCTATCTTCAGGCCGGCGACGCCATCCTGCAGGCCGGGCAAATAACTGCGACGCGTCCCCTCTGCCGAGGTGGAATCCCGTTCGTCGTGCCCCGATATGACCTCCATGAGAAGGGCTGTATCTTCGACCGTATGGGTAAGCGGGCCGATCTGCTCCAGGGAGTTGGCATAGGCCACCAGGCCATAGCGAGAAACCAGGCCGTAGGTGGGCTTGAGTCCCACAATGCCGCAAAAGGATGCCGGACAGCGCACTGATCCGCCCGTATCCGAGCCTAAAGAGCAGGGCGCTATCCCCCCGGCTACAACAGCTGCGCTGCCGCCGCTTGAGCCGCCCGGAACGCGAGTATGATCCCAGGGATTTTTTGTCGGCCCAAAGCAGCTCGTCTCCGTGGAGGTGCCCATGGCAAACTCGTCCATGTTGGTCTTGCCCATGATGATGGCCCCCTCCGCCTTGAGGCGCTCGATGACGTGGGCATCATAGGGCGGGATATATCCGCGCAATATTCGTGAGCTGCAATTGGTCTCAATTCCTTTGGTGGAGATGCATTCTTTGATGGCGATGGGCACTCCCGCCAAAAGGCCCCTTCCGGGATTCTTATCGAACAGTTTTGCCTCTTTTAATGCGCTCTCTTTGGCTAAAGTGGTGAAGGCATTGAGCGAACTCTTCTCGATTCTGTCAAAGAGCTGGCAAAGATATTCCTCGCAAGATTCGGCTAATAGCTTGGATTTTAATTCAGAGAGCATGATCACACAATCCTGGGGCTCTTAATGTAGCCATTTTCTGTGCGCGGCGCATTCTTGAGCGCTTGATCCTGGGGGAGGGATTCATAGGCCGCATCCTCTCTAAAGATATTGGCCAGGTCTACCACACGATAGGTGGGCTTTACCCCCTCTGTATCCACTTCATCCAGCTGGTGGAAGTATTCCAGAATTGAGTTGAAATGCTCCACTAACTCATCTTTTTCCTCATCCTCGATCTTGATGCTGGCAAGCCAGCTGATGTGCTCCACATCTTCCCTGGTGATCATGTCATCCCACGCATTAAACCATCTGCAAAGCGCAAGGAATCACCTTATCAGATATAAAGGCTCTTTCCGGTCAAACTCTCGGGTCATCTGATTGAGCGCAGGTTTTTTTAGCAGGTGGGTGTTTTTGGTATTGTGTTTCCCATGCATGCCGGCCAATCTGCTAAATTGAAATGTAGCCCAGCAAAGCCAAAAGGCTTAATAATTCTAGCGAAAGAATACGCGAAAGGATTCGGGAAATTGATTTGAGTGATAGGACAACTATACAATTAGATATATTATTAAATGGTTGGGGTGCTTTCTAGAAGATGGAGAAAAGACGGCTGATTTTTGGGTGCATATATTAGGGGTATCATGAAAAAGAATGATGTCATTGTGATTGGTTCTGGAGTCAGTGGCTTATTGTCCGCCCTAGCGCTTTCTAGAGAGGGCAAAAAGGTAGTGATTTTAGAGAAAGAGAGTTACATTGGCGGAGTCTGCCGCTCTTATGATGTAAACGGCTATCGTGTTGATACCGGCCCTCACATTATAACCAGGCTGGAAAACGGGCCGCTCAAGCAATTGATGGACAGATATTTCAATAGAGTTCCTCAGTTTATCCCATCTGGAAAATACTATGTGAAAATAGGCAGCGAGATCAAGCCGTTTCCCTGGAGCATCAATGCCTGGCTGACGTTTGGATTGCTTCCCAGGACGGACAGATTGCTCTTGATGAGGGCGCTGTTCAATCTCCTGTATATGAAAAATGCCGGCAAGGATCTTACTACTATATCTCTCTCTCAAATTCTTCCAGGTAAGGTCTCAATGACGACGAGAAGATTCCTGGACTGGCTATGTTACTTCATGGTGGGAACATCCATAGAGAATGCACCCATTTCTCGATTCGTGGACAATAAGACCCATCATCCCAGAACGGTTCCCTATGTAGGAAAATTATATGACCTGTTCATAAAAGAAGGCGCCACAGACCAGGGATATCCCAAAGGCGGTCTGCAATCCATCGTGAGCTCCATAGTAGACTCATTTCCTAAAGATAGTGTGGAGATCAAAACCAATGTTGCTGTGAATAAGATAGAATGCAGCGAGCGAGTGGAAGGGGTTGTAACCACAGACGACAGCTACGATTGCGATACAGTTGTCTATTCCGGATTTTCATCCGACCTGCCCGATATGATCGACAACCTGCCCGCCGCATACACCAAAAATTTGACATCCATAAAAAGAGTTAATTCCCTAACCGTATGGCTGGGCCTGACTAAAAAACTATTTAACAACTACGGCTCTGAGATATGGGTTGACTCCGATCCGTATGCCTGGGTAGTGCCTACCTCAAATTACGATCCCACCCTGGCACCTAAAGGGAATCAGCTGGTAGGTTTCGCATTTACCCTGCCCGGTGAATATGATGCATCGACAATAAAGAAAAAGGCATTTCAGACAATTGTCGATAATATGCAGGATATCGAAAAGCACATCGATATGATACATTATCAAGAGCTGATACCAGAAAAAGCATCCTGGGGCATAAATTGCGGCTTTGGAGATGTGCGAACTCCCATAAAAAATCTATATTGCGTAGGAACCGATACCACAAAACGAAGTGCCGGAGTTAATCGGTCGGCATACTCGGTTTTCAAGTTCCTGGATATTATAAAATCGGATGGAAATTTGTAACGGATCTGCCCCAAAAAAAGAGCAGGCTTCTGATTCTAAACTAGTTGTGTTTTTACAGAGTCAAGTAATTTCTCTGTATCTTCCCAGGGGAAATCAGATCCTATGATGCATACGGTGGTGCCTGATCCGCTTTGCGCATCCGGGCTGTAGGCCACAATATACCGGGGAATTTCCGGGTCGCTGTCAATAGTGGCCATGCAGCCCTGCCGGCCGTCAATAGTGTAGTTTTCCGTCTGGATAGCTTCACCTTGGGGGACCATATTCGACTTTTCCATGCAGTGTTCCAGGCCGCTGATGTTCTCTCTCTTAGGGGGCACATTATTTGAGGTAGAACCCGGAAGATAATCGGTCAGCTTCCGGACGTATTCGCCTATTTTGCCTTTATTGCCGGCAGTTTCCTCATTTGAGATGGGACTGAGAAGCGGCTCAGACTGGCTCAATCGGTGGACCTCGATTTGCACAAGATGTGAGGACCCGTCCACTTTTATGTTGGCGGAAGTTATATCGTACTGGAAATCCGGTTCTTTGTGAACCATCGAAGTTGTCTCTCCTTTTTCCACTGAGAACGGTCCCAGGCTCCCAAGATCCAAAGAGATGCGAGCCGTCCCCAGTTCGATTGTTTCGTCGGCAGCAATGGCGACTGCCCAATTCGTGCTCATAAGGCAAAGCACGGCAATAAGTATCTTGATCCTCATTTCGGACTACCTACAAATTTTTATTGATTATATTTCAAGATATTTCCCTGAATGGATACCGATTATTATATCTCTGTATTTGAGGGCTTCTCTTTGAAATCAGAACATGCCAAATAGCAGCTACGCTAGTCATATTCTTGATTGAATCTATCAAGTGAAGCAAAAGCATCTCGTTTTCTGCATGCATTATAACAAAAAGATGGTACTCTCCCAAAATATGGAACACTTCTTTCACACCTTTAGTATTTGTGAGGGCAAGATAAGCTTCGTCCTCATGGCCTTGCAATACATTTATCATTGTAAATCCGGTAACCACTTAAATCCCACCAAATATCTTGATTCAAATAATCGGGCACAAAATGGGTTTACTCTTCCTTCATGAATGTGCTTTGCAGATGCGGCTGCATATTGATAAATACGAGGTAGCTTCCCGCCTGCGAGCCTCGGTTTATGATCAACTCTCCATTGGCCATGAAGTCTATTCCTGAGGAAACGATACCTAATGTGATGTGTCCTACAATCGTCATCTCATTGCTGACGGCAGCGCCAAAAGCAGGCTCAACCACATTCGCATCCAATGTAGAAGAATTCTCGCCGGATGGGATTGTTTTAATGTCAACAAGAGTGTAGATCTTCTCGTCAAGCTTTATGGTTCCATCAAATTTTGCCTCTCCTTCTATCGTATCGAGAGCCGCTCTTATCTCATCGAGGCTCGTATTGGATGTGAGCAGATTTCTCATGTGTCTTGGCTCAATGGGCCTCGAAGATTCCACACTTAACCTCAAGGTATGAGACTCATTACCTAATAAGGCAAGGCCTCGTCCGCTATGGAGAACTTCTACTGGCTCTCCATTGAATGGGGTATTCCGAGCCATTGCCGCTCTTTCGTCAGGCTTAGTGTCCAAAGGCTCCATGTAGTCCTGCAACGGCTGGGCTAATGCAGTCCCCGCTAACAAAAAAACAGCAAGCCATAGGCTGAGCATTTTTCTTTTAACTTCGGTCGTCATTAATTGATTCACCCCAATTCAAGAATCGCGAATTAGCGCTTTTTTTTTTTGATCTGGCGTCGATTATTAGATGCCCATCATTGCCAAACTGGACCAAATCCCATAAAAATTCTTTTCATTATTTGTCCTCTATTTCATCTCTAAAGACGATTGGCCAGGAAAATACAATCCTGGCCCGTCTGATATGGTTTTTCACGCAAAACCTATTTCGGCACCACATTGTCCATCATTGACCTGGGGCATTTATCTACCGCAGGTCCCTTCTCGGAGTTCTGACCGCAGGGAGCTTGCTGCTTGCCGTCCATCATGTTCTTGGGGCCCATATCAGCAACAGGTCCCTTCTAGGGGTTCTGACCGCAGGGTGCTTGCTGCTTGCCGTCCATCATGTTCTTGGGGCCCATATCAGCAACAGGTCCCATCTCGGGGTTCTGTCCGCATGGAGCTTGCTGCTTGCCGTCCATCATGTTCTTGGGGCCCATATCAGCAACAGGTCCCATCTCGGGGTTCTGTCCGCAGGGTGCTTGCTGCTTGCCGTCCATCATGTTCTTGGGGCCGTTGTCTGCCGCGGGTCCCTTCTCTGGGTTCTGTCCGCATGGAGCTTGCTGCTTGCCGTCCATCATGTTCTTGGGGCCCATATCAGCAACAGGTCCCATCTCAGGGTTCTGACCGCAGGGAGCTTGCTGCTTGCCGTCCATCATGGACTGATGGCCACAATTCTTGTTGCCCTGAGCGGCCAACGCATTCGGGCAATCACATTGTTGCTGGCCTTGAGGCATTTCAATCTGCGGTTTGCATTCATTCATCGCATTTACATTGTCTTGCATTGAGGTGGCCGGAACCACGAAGATGGATAAGGCCATCAATGCTACCAAGAATGGAATATATTTCATGTACGATACCTCCAATAAAGATCAACATCGGCTTTTAGCCGAGTTGTCTTACAAGCCCACAATTATTTGAACGATTTAAGAATGTAGAACCGAACGAACTGAATATCCCAAGGAACAAATGCCACGATCTGAGGCCAAAGAGTGTTCGCCTGGTTTCCAACGCGTTCAAGATGGTTCCATTTCCCCAAAAATCGCATTACTTGTGAGCAGATTATTATTAGGCATCGTTTTTGACCATAATATTTTGGCAGCCGAGAATGTCTAGCGTCAGATGAAAGTTAAATGTGCCATTGAGGGCGCTATCAAGAGATTTGAATAGCCAGCACATGATACGGAAATGCCTTGCAGCGCCAGATCCGTTTTTCATCATCAGAAACGAACTGAAGTCAGGGCGTCCCTCTTTGCCCGTGCAGATGCCCAGTGATTCGCGAGCAGAATGATCATGGTACAGAGAGCACGGCACAGAGAAACCAACGTAAGTTAGATCACTCATGAGCTTGAAAAGGGACCTCATTCAGAAAGAGTTTTTGTATTGTAAATAAAAATAAAAAGATAAGTTAGATCTTCGATCAATCTGCCGAAATCTGCCCGTGCAAAGATTAGGCCGCTTTCTCAAGATATGCGGCAGTCTCCTCGGTTTGTGTGGCATTGTATTTCAGGATAAGAATATCATAGCCATCCTTTTGGAATGCGAACTGCCAGACCCCCGGCTCGCCCTGTACTGCGGCCAGACCACTGGCGTCAGTTGTCTGCACAAATTCATTGCCGTTTCCATCCTGCCCTTTGATCTGCACATCAGATAGGAGATCTCCATTTAAGTCCCCATCATGAACATAGATGGTCAGTGTAACCAGGTCCTTTGTGTCGCTCTCCGTTGTGTCGCTCTTAATCAGATATGCGGCAGTCTCCTCGGTTTGTGTGGCATTGTATTTCAGGATAAGAATATCATAGCCATCCTTTTGGAATGCGAACTGCCAGACCCCCGGCTCGCCTTGCACCACGGCCACACCACTGGAGTCAGTTGCCTGCACAAATTCATTGCCGTTTCCATCCTGTCCAGTGATCGTCACTCCCGTGAGCAGCGCACCATCTAAGTCACCTTCATGGACATAGATAGTCAGAGCAACCGGTTCTTGGGAAGATGCGGGCGATATCATGCACATCATGCCGCTTAACATCAGCATTGCAGTTAGATAGTACCATACTTTCATATATGCTTCCTCTAAGTAGTTATTTTTCTAATTTAATCGAAATTCCATAGGCGTTTCTGGGTGAATAGCAAAGAATGGACTGAATGGGCCACCTATTTCGAAGCCTGCTCATTCTTTGGCAAATCCAAGGTGGTATCATGCGTAATAATATATGAAACTATGACCGAACGAACGATCGCATTTGCGCAGATTTCTCTCAATTAATCGTTCCTTTTCCATCAAACACTGCACAAATAGTTCCAATCGTATGTAAAGCGCGGTATCCAGATGTCAAGGACATAAAAACAATGGCATTCTGCACAAATGGTTCTAATCGCATGCCAGGCGGCGGCCATGGTCTGCTCAACATAACCCTTGCTCGCGAGATTAAGATACGGTGTTTGCAGTTTGAGCTCACATTTGATCGCGGGCAGCAGTCCAAGCATTAGTGTCAAAAACGAAAGAATCAGATGATTCGAACTATTTTAGAGCTTTTAGGTTAAAACAGAACAATTTACGAAGGATTTGCTGGCATGATTTCCACAAAAAATTGGGCGTTCGTTCTGCTTAGTTTTTATATATCGTTCCATGCACGATTGGACCTGGCTGGTTTGCAGCAAAGGATCTGATGATGATAGGGGATCGAAACATGAAAGCAATCCGAGAATATTTAAAACATAAACCATGTTTACGGGACCAGATACTTGACCGCGGAGAACTAAAGCGTGTAGCACAAGCCTGTGGGCTGAGCCCTCAGAGAGCCAGATTGGAGCTAAAAGAGCTGGGATTCATCTTAACCCGGAACAATCATGGGCTGACGGTCTGGAAGAGACTGGCGGACGATCCTATGAACAAAATGGAAGCATAAGGTTGAATGGGATGACAATTACAAAACTGGATGCCAACGGCAAGGTGCTGCTTCCTTTGGATATTCGATTTAAGCTGGACCTGAATGCAGGAGATAAGCTTGCCATAGACCAGCTTGGTGACGGCACAATCATTATCAAGAAACCGGCAATAAGATTGGGACTTTGAAGGTGAATCTCATTTCAAAAGTTATCGAGCTAAAAGATATCCAAAAAACCTATCGCATCGGTGAGAGTGAGTTTCCCGTGCTGAAGGGCATAAACCTGGAAATCGAGCCCAGCGAGTTCATTGCACTTATGGGACCTTCCGGCAGCGGCAAATCCACTCTCCTCAATATCATTGGCTGCCTGGACCGGCCCTCTAGCGGCCGTTTCCTGCTCTTAGGCCAGGACATAAGTCGGACCTCGGATGATGAGTTGGCCCGCATTAGAAGAGAGGAGCTGGGCTTCATCTTCCAGACCTTCAACCTCATTGGCAGAGTCAGCGTGCTAAAGAACGTGGAAGTTCCCATGATGCTCAGCGGCATTTCGCGTGAGAAGCGCAAGGATCGGGCCCTCAAGCTCCTGGAATCGGTAGGCATTGCCCATCGCTCTGATTTCAGCCCCCAGAATATATCCGGAGGGGAGCGACAAAGAGTGGCCATTGCCCGAGCCCTGGCCAATGATCCCAAGATAATAATCGCCGATGAGCCCACTGGAAACCTGGACCTTAAAAACAGCGACGAGGTTATGAAAATCCTGAGCAATTTGAACCAAGAGGGCAGAACCATAATCATGGTCACCCATAATCCGGAGATCACCGAGAACTGCAGTCGCGTCATCAGGCTCAGAGACGGACGCATTCTGGAGACCGCATCATGAAAAAAGTAATTTCAATTTTATTATTAGTCCTGCTTGCCGCAGGTCTGGCATCATCTTATGAGTATCACATGCCTGTGAACATAGAGGCCACCATGACCCCGGCCGTGCTCCTGCCTGGAGACGAGGCCGTTTTAGCCATTGAGATGTCCAACGGAGCCGCCTCCTACGGAGCCGGCAAGGACTCCGGTGCGGGCAGCACCGCCCAGGGCACTATTCTCTCCACGCCGCTCAATAGAACCACGCTGAAGAGCACAACTGATTTAGAGGTTCTGACGGAAGACAGCAGCGACCTGGGAATGATAGGACCCAACGATAAGATCACCGTCTACTACAAGGTTCGGGCTGCGGATAACATCAGCAGCGGGACGCATCTCCTCGATTTCAAGGTTTCAGGCGGATATGACATGACCACCATCAACCGGGAGATTCCCCTCAAGGTAGACGATACGACGGTGAGCCTGGCACGGGCTGAGACTGATGCCTCAAACTTCAACCTCAATGTGGCCAATCCCAGAGAAAACACCCTCAACGCCGTGACCATTGTTCCTTCCGCCAAGGGAGTAATCTTCTCGCCTGATGAGTACTACATCGGTACCATGGACCCGGATGAGGTCTTCACCATCAGCTTCGGCATACAGTCGGAAGATGCTACCAAGACGCTCAAAGATCCGATAAACCTGAGCTTTATTGCTAAGTTCAAGAACGGCGACAACTGGCACACCTCCCAAGCCTACGTCACCACATACACCCCGCCCAAGGCCGACAGCAGCCAGAGTAGCTACCTTCTGCCAGCCGGCGCAGTGGCAGTAATCGTGCTCATCGCGGCAGTATATCTGTATCGAAGAAGAAAACTAAATGGCAAGAACGGCAGCGTCAACAAATCCCAGAAAGAAAATCGGACGCTTTAGGGAAGGTGGCAAATGAATCTTCCTGACATCCTGGAGTTTATTGCCGTCGGCTTCAAGGCCGACCGCTTCAAGACGCTCATGTCCTCCCTGGGCATCATCATTGGCGTCATGGCCATAGTGGTCATGCTCTCGGTGGGCGAGGGGCTTTACTCCGGTGTTTCCTCTCAGTTCTCCACCCTCGATCTGGATATGATTCGCGTCATGCCGGGAAGCGCTCATTTCGGCGGTCCCGGCAGCGACAATGCCAACCGAAATCCGGCTGAGCCTGCCAAGTTCACCGATAAGGACACCAAGGTTTTAGAGAATGTGGTTGGTGTGAAAAACGTCGCACCTAGAAGCTCAGCCAATGTAGTGGTGGCCTTCAGAAACACCAACTCCTCGGCCAGCCTCACCGGGGTGGATCCGGACAAGGAGGAAGATCTCAAAGACGAAGTAGCGCAGGGCAGATTCCTCACCGGCTCGGATTATAAGTCAATCGTCATCGGAAACGGCGTCTCGCAGGATCTCTTCCGCATGAAGGTCACGCCTGGAAACAAGATTCGGCTTTACCATGAAGACCGCTATATGGACTTCAAGGTGGTAGGCGTTCTCGAAGAAGCTGAGCAGACCTCCTTTGGAGGCCCTGGCAGCGACGAGAACGACCAGATGTACATCACGCATAAAGCCATGGAAGAACTGATGGGCGAGGACAATTACTACTACGATTCCTTTCAGGTAACCGTTTACGATCCTGAGCAGGTGGACAGCATCATTGAGAAAATTAAGAATGACCTGTTGAGGTATCACAAGGATGAGGCTTATGACGCTACCACGGCTCGCGATATGCTCACCTCGCTCATGAGCATCCTGTCTATGATCAAGTATGCTCTGGCGGGCATAGGTGCCATATCACTCCTGGTGGGGGGAATCGGCATTGCCAATGTCATGATGCTGACGGTAAAAGAGAGGATTCGGGAGATCGGCGTCATGAAGGCGCTGGGTGCGACCACCAGAGATATTCGCATGCAATACCTGCTGGAAGCGGGAGTGCTGGGGGTGGTCTCCAGCGTCATCGGCATTGTTATGGGGGTGACGGTCTCCTATCTCATTGGATCGCTGGCAGGTCTTCCCTCGGCCATAACAGCTCAGTCCATTGTGCTGGGAGTGCTCTTCGGGGTGGTCACTACCACCATCGCCGGGGTCTATCCGGCAAACCGGGCAGCAAAGCTGGATCCCATCGAGGCGCTGCGGGCGGAATGAGGCGCTCGCCCGGCGTCTGCCTGAATGGATTGATTTATCTCCCTTAATTTTTCTATTTTTATTTTTTGATATTTGAATCAGGTAAAACCATCTTGTCCCTTCGCGCAGAACGGATAACTATTTTAAGAACCTTGAAGGACACATAGTTCATTATTGATGGTGTAGGCAAATGGCTTGATGGATGTGTCGATATGCCTGTAACTTTTGAACCCCATAAAAGGCTGGAGCACCTTGAGGACTATGTAAGTAAAATTAACTTATATCTGCCTGCAGAAGAGGCGAGAATACAGCTCCTCCGGTGCAGGCTGGTCGGCTACAGTCTGGTGGCCGAGATAAATGATGAAGCCTACACCAGAAAGTATGTCGACCAGCTCATCGCCCAGGCTTATGAGTCCCTCTCCGCGGCGACCGGCAAAGAAGCTACAAATCCCTACAAAGACCCGTGCAAATCTCAATACATGATTCTGGATGAACTGAGATCTTATGCCTCAATGGATCTGGATCTGCCATTTATGAGGTTCATTCGCGCCGAGTTCAAGAAGGTTTTCGTGCCTACTCTTCGTCTCATGACCGATCTTTGCAGGTCCGAGAACAAATACTCGTGGGTGGAGGTAAAAGCTCAACTGCAAGAGATAATGAAGAGCTTGAATGTGGATGTTACTTGGGATGAGTGCGAGGCCCGGCTGGAGAGATATCTAAAAAAGATAGCTCCGATAATGGAGAAGTGATCTGGCTAGGCAATATCTCAATTCAGCCTAAACCTCTTATCACAGAGATCGCCTTTACCACTACAGAATAGTTGCTGATTCTAGATGATATAGATGATTGTGATAACCAAATGTATCCAAATTAATTAAGCTGTCATTTTCTAGCGCAAGCAAATCTTTAATTATTGTGTGTTCTTTCACGAAGTTAAACTCCTTGGTAAAAATGTCTGGCGTAACCGAGGTAAATAGGAAGGTTGAAATGAAACTCAATGGAAGAAGCCTAATCGTATATCTCATAGCATTAATTGCCCTAATCCCGGGTGCTTATGGCGGCATTCAGATCATCACATCCGGTGGAGATAATGGCGAAAGCGGCTCGGTATCAATGAATTTCGATATCTCGAAGATCGCAGCCGTGAACAGCCAAATAGCGATCAGTGGCGCAACTGTAACGCCATATGCCGCCGTAATCGGACCGATAGCGAAATTCGAACAAACTCATTCAGTCAAGGACGCTTCAGGCAAAAGTGCCAGTGTGTACGTCAAGGTGCTCAATGCGCCTGGCGGCCTGACATATAGCTCTAAAGTTCTGCCCAAGGAAGGTAGTGTAACTACTCGGACCCAGGTCTCGGCTGAACAATGGCTGACCGTCACCAAGGCGGATTCCATCAAGTGTACGGCAACTTCATCTTATGGCACCACTCGATCAGCGAGCGTGGGCTTGGAAGAATACAAGGGCACGTCGGCAGGAGACTACGTCACACTTAAAGGATACTATGGCAAAGCCTTGACAACGGGCACTTCAACTCTTGCGAGCCAGACCGCAACCCGCGGAGCGGCAAATTCCATCATGATTTATGGCACGGCGAAGGATAGCATTGGAACTTATGGCGTAGATACACTGCTTCAGGGCATCTCTGGTGGAAAAGCCACATTCGCTGGATTGAGCGAAACTTCTTCGGCAGGAACCACTACTCAAGTAATGCAGACGGAGCATGTGCATGGTACTTTCACCAGCACTGCTACCTATACACCTGCGACAGGCACTCCAAAAACCAAGACAAGGACATCAGACTATGGCACTGAGTATGACCTAACTATGGTGGCTAAGAAGTATGCTTCAGGTCAGGCTGTATCGGGAACGCTAGGCTATTATGTCAATCCGGCCCTGGGGATACAAGGGGCGGTGAACGCCGCACAGTCTGGCGATATCATAAATGCGGCAGCCGGAATCTACAGCGAGAATGTTGACATCAGTAAATACCTAACGCTTAAGGGAACTGGCAATCCCACGGTCAGCAGCTTTACCTTAAATGCGAAACTTGGAACTGGTTCGGGAGGTATTACCGCACCAATAGTTTACGTGACCCCAAAGGCTAGAATTCAGGGCGGCGTTACCCTTGCGTCTTCAGGAGGGACGGTCAATATTGCTGCTGGCACTTATAAGGAAAATGTCAAGATCGATAAGTCGCTGACCGTTAATGGAGCCGGTGCGACCCAAACAATTGTCGATGGCAATAAGGCCGGGTCGGTATTCACGGTAGGCAAGAATAATCCTAAAGTTGATGTAACTCTAGCTGGAATGACTATCCGAGGCGGCACCGGTTCGCTTATCAAGACGGTATACGGCACAACTGGCGTATGTGGTGGCGGTGTCCTCAACTACGGGAAGTTGACTGTAACCGATAGCATCATACAGGGAAACACTGCTCAATTCCTGGGTGGCGGCATTTATAACGTTGGCACTCTAAATGTGTTAAAAAGCACAATATCCGGGAACACTGCAGGTTACGGCGGCGGTTTCTATAATTATGGTACAACCAAAGTGCAAGCAAGCACCATCTCTAAAAATGTAGCGATAAATATGGGTGGCGGCGTTTACAGCTGTTGTTCCAGCAAAACGACTCTGATAGACAGCAAGGTATTGGATAACACCGCAAAAGGTACCGGCGGCGGTGGCGGAATAGCAACCCAGGGTACATTTTACATTAAAGGGGCCAGTACCATCTCAGGCAACACCGCTAAAACGGGCGGTGGGATTAGATGGCTAAATAATCGTCCCATCATGGATGCTACAACGGTCATAACCGGAAACAGCAATCCTCAGATATACCCAAACTGATCTACAAGGCAAGTGACTGGCAACACCATAGATCTTGAGGAATTTGGAGGGAGAGCGACTGCCCTTCACCCTCAATTTCTGCAAATTTTTTCGGCCATTCGCAAAGTATAATACGATTTGTGCCAGTACATCTAGCTCATCATCTTCTTGATATCCTCATCAGGTGTGCTGATCAGCTTGATGTCGTACTTGTCCACCAGGATCTTGAGCATATCTGCATTGATCCAGCCTGGCACAATGGGTCCCAGGTAAATGCCTTTGATTCCCAACGCCAGCAAGGACCAGAGTATGGCCACTGCCTTTTGCTCCATCCAGCTTATCACCAGTGTCAGGGGCAGATCGTTCACGCCTACGCCAAAGAGTTCTGCCAGCGCCTGGGCAACTTCCACAGCGACAATGGCATCATTGCACTGGCCGAGATCGATAAGCCGGGGAATGCCCTCGATATCGCCCAGGTCCAGGTCGTTAAAGCGGTATTTTCCGCAGGCCAAAGTGAGAACGACGGTCTCTTTGGGCAGCTTCTGCACGAACTCGCGGTAATAGTCCCATTTCTTCGACGGACCGTCGCAGCCTCCCACCAGGAAGAACCTCTTGATCTTCCCATCCAGGACAAGCTGCTTGATCTTGGCCGCATGGCTAAGCAGGACGGAAGTGGAAAAGCCCGTTGTGAGCACATACTCTCCCGGAGCGTCCGGCAGCACCGGTAGAGCACGAGCCCTGGCGATAACCTCAGAATAATCGTAACCGTCAATGTGCTTTACTCCCGGAAGGTAGACTGGCCCGGTGGCGAACATGCGATCTTTGTACTCCTCGCGAGGAATGAGGAAGCAATTGGATGTGCCCAGGATGGCCATGGGGTATTTAGCAAAAAGCTGCCGCTGATCGAACCAGGCTCGCCCCAGGTTTCCGGCCAGGTTCTTGTACTTGCGCAGGCCGGGATAGCCATGGGCAGGCAGCATCTCGGAGTGGGTGTAGACGAAGACGTCCGTGCCCTCCACCTGGCTTAGGAGCATGTCCAGAGAATGCATGTCATGCCCGGTGACCAGAATGCCGTGGCCCTTGACCGTTCCCGTCTTCACTTGTGTTGGCGTGGGCTCGCCGAAGGTCTCGATGTGCGCCTTTTTGAGAAGTTTCATGGTTTTGACGTTCATCTCCCCTGCCAGGATTGCCAGGTTGAGGAATTCTTGGGGATCGAAGTTGACGTTGGTAAGAGTGGAGAAGAAGCCCCGCTCAATGAATGCATCCACCTCTGGATCGGTGTAGCCCAATTCCCGCGCGTGGTAAAGGTAGGCACTGATGCCCTTGATCGCGAAGAGCAGGTTGTCCTGCAGGCGGGCCACGATCGCTTCCTTTCCACAGACTCCTTTGATGGTGCAGCCTGTGCCTCCTGCGGTCTGGGAGCACTGGTAGCAGAACATATCCGGTTTCTCAATTGCAG
>Ga0172381_10001794_pt1 | contig 24546 bp, 22 predicted proteins | sample Leawel6488metaG_FD_119754 | JGI IMG/M metagenome (GOLD analysis project Ga0172381, IMG submission 119754) | Leachate microbial communities from a municipal landfill in Southern Ontario, Canada - Leachate well 64-88 metaG | ecosystem: Engineered > Solid waste > Landfill > Unclassified | place... | reverse complement strand
TAGCTCTTCCCCTTTGAAAGCATCATATTCCTCTTGAGATAAAGGTTCCATTCCTAAAACATCATATGCTACTTTTCTTAAACTATCAGCAAAAGAGTACTTCGTAAAACCTTGTTCTAGTACTAACTTATTACTATTATAATCTTTACCTGAGTTTCCTGTTATAAATATTTTATTATTTCTTCTAGCTACCCAATAGCCTGTAGAAGTTGTAAAACAATACTTATATTCATTTTCAAGTGCTTCCGTTTTGTTAATTTCAGTATATCTACCTTTAGTTTTTATATCTAGTCCTATTAACGTTCTTTTAGACTTGTGAACCACATAGTTGGTGTTTTTTCTATGGTTATCTTCCCAAATTGTAGCTCTATAGCCGCATGTAGTAAATACAAATTGTATAAAATCTGCATTTTGTTTTACATTAGAGAAGTACTGGTTATTCTTACCTCCGTAATTTCCATCCCAAAAAGTTACTTCATCACATATTATTTGTAATTGCTCTTTACATAAACTATAATACTCTTTAGGAAATATCTTAAATCCGCCAGCTACTTTAAATCTATAATAAGAATGACCCTCATCAATACTTCCTATTTTACCATCAAATTTAGAGTACTCTATTCTACAAGAACCTAACAAATGTTCTAATCTTTCTTTTTTTCTTTCTTTTTTTATATTTATTCTAAAAGTATTATTTGTTATTAGTTCTGTACCATCAGCACAAATAGCAACGTATAGGCGTAAATAATCATCATGTATAGGTAAGTATAGAGTTCCCTCAGAGTTAAAATTTGTAATAAATCTACCTTTAAATCCTGTTTTAAGATGATTATCATATACTTTGTACATACTTTTACTGTACAAATTTCCTTTTGAAGTCTTGTAAGCTACTTTATGTTCTTCGCTTAATTTTTGGTCTAATCCATATTTTGTTTTAAAAGAATACCAAATAGTAGCAGGTGCTGCTATGTAGTCTAAAGCATCCTCATATTTCACACTTCCATCTTCGTAATATACTGCTACCTTATCGTAGTTATATTCATTAATTTTCTTCCACCCAGAAGGTGTTAAAAATTCTGTGTCCTTGTCCACACAGCCTGCCTTACCATTGAAGGCTATAATTTGCTTTAACATCTATTTCCACTCCATGTATTCTACAGTATTTAATAATATTTGTTTTATATCATCTGAATATTTAAATCTTTTTTGATTCTTATTAATAGACTCAATAATATTTCCATCTTTACCTCTTTTAGTAGAAGCATACCAATCTGATAGCAACTCTACTATGTCTACTAAATTCATACCCTTGAATCCGTCCTCATAATGTTCTGGGTGATGTGAATTCTCAGAATAGTGGTGGTCCAACGCAGGTTTTAAACCTTTTAGTAATTCTGAATACTCATCTGTCCCGTATTTTACACCTGCTAATTTTGGGGTATACTCATCAAAATAAGGTTTTTCTTCAGGTCCTAATTTACTTTTATCATGATTAACGCTTCGATTGCATAGCTCTTCTATGATTTCTCTTAAGTATTTCCCTACTTTCTCTATGTGCTCTTTAGTATCTTTTTCTGACGACATCTATATTTCTCCTTTATTTGATTTCCAAACATATTTACCTTTTTTATTTTCTATAATATTTACTAGTTGTCTACTTCCATTATATATAATACAGACAGAATGTAACCAACTAGAAGGTCCTTTATTATAGTCTAATCTTAACTTAGTAGAAGTTCCTACTCTATATACTCCTCTGTATATGGCAGGTGAGTGCGAGTGTGCTATTACTGCATTACCAAAACACTTTTCCATACTATTCAAAGAACCTCTAGAGCCATTTGCTCCCTTATCCCCGTGATTAGATAATTCAGAACCATATATGTTATATGGTGTTCCATTTCTTTCTAACCATTTTACTTTAATGCCTTCTTTAACTCCTACTTTATCCATTATAAAATATTTTAAAACATTTTTTCCTTCTAATAATGCTTTACATAAATCTAAAGAGTAATAAAAGTTTTCATAATCATCTGCAAACTTACATTCTACTAAATATCTATCTAAGAATTCATTGTGATTACTTGCTACAATAACTATCTCGTTCTTAACATAAGAAGCTAAATCTTCTAAATATTTTTTTATGTTTTTACCTTCTTGTTCTAAAGATGATTCATTCTTTAGTTTTTTAATAACCTTATTCAAAGGTCTATCCCAATCATGATGATTTATGGATTTTCCATCGAATAAATCATGTACAATTATATTCTTAACATCTAACCCAGATAATATAGAACAGATTTCTTTATGTACATCTAAATCATGAGAACCTACGTGAGAATCTCCTAACACTACAGTAATATCTTTTGCTTCTTTTATAGAACCATTCGAAAAATATTCAATACCTAAATCTATAATAGACTTATTTTCAGTATATTGTAATTGTCTGAAGTGAAATATTTTATTATCTTGAATCTCTACCACAATTGCACCACATATATGGTCATACTCTGCTATTTTAGATGTTCTTAAAGACATACATTTGTCCGTACTATAATCTGATATAGTAATTGAACCTGTAGTCATAATAGCTCTAGGAATACCTCCATCCATACTTGGAATGAATTCTAAGAATTGTTTTGGACTAGCCATTACAATACTTCCATTCTGTTGTACAAATCTACTAAGACCCGTAGTAGGTACTATCTGTTTCGCCGATACTTTAATATCACTAATAAAGATATTATCATTTAAATATAAATCTTTATAAACTATCCAGAAGTCTTTTAATTCTGGAGCCATATTCCATTCGTATCTTTTCTTTCTACTTGCTACATCTTGACAAGGTAATACTAAAACCATAGCATTTGTTCTTTTTGAGTAGTTCTTTAAACTATTTAAAAATTCTTGATGTGCTGATTTTCCTGAAACTGCAGTTGTAATTATAAATCTATTATAATTTTTTGCTTCTTGTTCTAACGATTTTCTATACTCAGGGGTAAAAGAAGTCTCATTAAACAAAACATTAGCTATTTCAGGGAATTCTTTTCTTGCTTCTTCTTCTATTTCTTCAATAGTATTAAATGTTGTTTTAACCGTACTACATATTTTTCTGAAGTCTTTAAAGGTTGGTACTTCATTATTTTCAACAACATATTCTTTAAATGTTGCCAAGATATAATTTCTGTTAACATTATTATCTATTTCTTCTTTAAAGACTGAATTTTTAAGATTTAAATATCCTCCAAGCTCTTGCAATTTATTTTTAGTTAGGGCTTTAATATTATTATCTTTAGCTACAGAAACATACTCATCTCTAGTAATATCTACTATTTTTTTATCTAATATTGATGATACAGATAGTAAAGATTCTTCAAATAATTTTGTATAATCTGTGTAGTACTCACTTTTTTTGGCATCATCTGAAGTACATACTTCTATAACCATATTTTTATATCCACCAGTAAGTTTACCCTCTTCTTTAGGTAATTCTAAATCTTTTACAACTTTTCTATATTCATCTCTAGTAATATCTTGTATTTTCTTATTTAGCTTTGATGCTACTTTAAGAATATTACTTGTAAATATCTTTTTCAATTCCTGTAAATCTTTTTTCATTCCAACTCCTCTAAATTCTTTTTGGTATTAATTTTGTTCTTGTATCATCTTCCCAAATAAACGGGAAACAATTTCCGTAGGAATACCCAACATCTAAAGATGTTGAAATGGGTAAATCTTTTCTTAATACATCAAATTTCATAACGTCTTCGCACTCTCTTGCGTACTCTATTAACTTACTTTTTGTTACTGTGAAGTTTACTTCATCATGTACAGTAGATAAGAAATCAATATCAGGGTCTCTATGTCTAAAATATTTTTCGTATAATTTAAGCAATACATTTCTACAAATATCACCGCATAAACCTTGTATCTTATGAGAAATAGTTTTTCTATAAACTGAATTAACTAAGCCTTCACCTTCTTTTACATCCATGTTTGTAGACATTTTAAGCCAAGAGCCAAATTGTCTAGGTCTACCAAATTCAGTAAATACTCGGCCCCCATTTTTTAACATTTTTTGTTGTTCATTTTTCTTCCATTGTACACACTCAAAAAAGGCTTCTTCATATCCTCTAATTATCTCTCTTGCTTCTTCAATAGGTATCTCTAAATCTTCAGATAATTTACGTTCTCCACCTCCGTAATTCATTAAGAAATTACAATTATGGCTAACAATACAGCTACTCACATACTCATGGTTTTCTGTTTGAATAACATATATGTCTCCTAAAATGTTTTCTTTAGACAAGACCTTAGCACAAACCATATTGTTAGTTATAGGAAAGTCTATATCCATCTTAGCTAGTTTCTTTATTAATTTATCAGACAGAGTTTTAACTTTGCTAGACTTCATAACATTAAATATATTTAAACATTTTTTATCTTTCAAAATACCATAATTAGATTTTCTGAAGTTATCTATAAATTCAGTATCTATCTTCCAGTTATTTCTTGGGCTTGACTTTGCAAAATTTAATACCTTGTTAAAATCTTTAAGTTTAATATTTTTTGAACTATCATTAAATATTAATTTAAAACTATTATTTTTACTAATTGTTAATCTTGTTTTAAACCCAACTAATGAAGACATTAATGCTATTTCTCTGACTAACTCTATATTTGTAGATTTAAAGTTAGTTGTATTTTTTCCGTTATTATACTTATAGTTTTCCAACAAGCCCATTAAGAAATAGTTCATCTGTGTTGTATTCCAATTTTTAAAAATAAAATCAGGTATTCTTTTTTCTAACTTTTTAGAACCAAAAGTACTAGTTAGAAGGTACATTAGCGGTGCGTAACTTAATCTTATGCTACCATTTTTTAAAGTACTGCAGTATTTATCTGTATTAATACCTAGTTCATTAAAATATTTTAGTACTCTAGAAGAGTCTGCTACCATTGAAAAGTTAATATTTTTACCACCTTTTCTACCTTTTTCTGATTTAGACACACTCGATTTACCACAAGATACAAAAAGACCTGCAACATAAGCAAAATGATTTGTATTAATATTTATATTAGTTTCTTTCTTTGAGTAAGAAGTACTAACATACTTTGAAACATCTATGTATTTATCTTCTGATACTACATTTTGAATACCACAAAGTTGCACTACATTATCATTTTCTGTTAAATCTTTAACTTCTTTCCATTCAAAGTTACTTCCATTCCAGATTTCTACTTTATGATTTGGAGTATATTCTTCACATACACCTGTACTATACTGAACTTTTACTAAATCCCCGTAATCCTCAGTCATAGCAAAATGTTGTAAATTTCCGTTCTTATCTGCTATTTTTAGACTATTATTATATAATTCATAAGGTCTATATAACCCACTTCCTGTTAAAACAAATGAATTTTTACCTAAACAAGTTTTAGCCTTTTTTCTTTTATCTTTAGTGTAATTTTTCTCACCCCATATAGCATACGCAGTAGATGTATGAGGGTCTAATCCCTTCTTAAAGTTATCTATCATCTTAGAATCTTTTGATAGAATTGCTAATGCTAGATACTCTTGAGAAGAATAATCTCTAGACATAACATATCTTCCTTTAGGTGCTTGTATACAATTACGTATATTTGCTTTAACCGAGCTACCTTCTACTATAATTTCATCATTACTATGCTCATGAGCATACTCATCTGTAACTTCGATAAATTTCCAACCTAAAATACTATCTTCTTCGTCACTGTGTACTGCTTTATAAAAACAACTATGAGGTTTAGTTAGGTTCTGTGCATTTAAATCAATATAATAGTGATTTTTATTTTTCTTATCTGATTTACTACCATTACCACTCGCTAACCTAGAAGAGTTTGTAGCAAGAAGTTTATACTTCATACGACATTTATCTACTTGAGTAAGTTTATCAACATATGAATTCATAGCTTTATTTAGTGAACTATTCTTTTGAATATTTTTAAGAACTTCTAATTTTTCTTTTTCTTTTTCATACATATGTTCTAAGATTAACTGGAAGTCTTCCTTAGTTAGCTTGTTATCTTTGCTATCAAGAACGTGCAAGTAATTGGTATCTTCTTTCATATTAAAATAAGGTAAACCAAAAGTTAATAATATTTTTGATAATCTCCATCCTGCAGAATTATAATTAGCTCTTTTAGTATTAGATACTACTATTTGTCCAAACTGTAGGTCAGTTCCACGCTTATCTAATTTACTCCCCTCGAATTTTATAATATTAAAAAATTTATCAATTAATATTCTTAAGTCTCTAATGTTCTTATCAAATACTTTGATACCTTCTTTTCCAAAAGAAATATTTTCTGTAGCTGTTAAACCTCCTGTAACAATTTGTTTATCAAGCATAGCTGCTTTAAATTCCTTTGAATGAACACTAAGATTAAATTGACCCCTATTAAAATAAGTGTATATCTTATCAGATACATCTTCTAAATCTTTAATAATCTGCTTTTTGTATTCTATAGCAATATTCTTATTTACATCCAGTTCAACATGGTCATAGTAATCTACAAATGCTTTAATTAATTCATTATCTTTTCTAACTATATCATATCTTTTACCATCTATAACAATACCACTACCTGTAAACTTACCTAATAAAGTAGTTATCATAGGGTAAATCTTTTTAAATATACCATAAGTATTCATACTATCATAACAAGCATATTCATACCCCTGTTCAGGGTCTACATATCTAAAATTATCTTCTTTTCCTAAAACATCTTTAAATTCTGGTACTTGTCTTCCTAAAGCTAATTTTGTTATAGCTTTCAAACCCATATATCCACGACCTTCTGGGTCATATATATATGGTAGAATCATTGTATCAAAAGTTTTTACTTCAGTAATGTCATACCCTTCTTTTCTAATCATATTTAAGTCATAATTTGAATTATGTAAAAGGCTAATTTTTGCTTTCTTCATAATATCAAATAATATATCTAACGCTTCTTTATCAGGTAGATTAAAAGGACACTCAAAATAAGTAGCGTCATTTACTGTAACTTGTCTTTCTTTACCTGCTTTAGTATAAAGAATATTACCTTCTTCATCTCTTCTAGCTTCCTTCTTTTTTGTCACTCTTTTTATTTGGTGTCTTATAGGTACATAAATACCTGAGTAAGCATCTTTAGAAATAGAGAATCCTACTATAAAATCATTACTATAACATAATCCTGTAGTTTCGGTATCTACAGCTATAGTTACCCCCTCAAATTCTTTTGCTATTTCCTTTAATTCATCAATACTTTTAATTAATTTACAAGATGCTTTAATACCTAATGTACCATCATCATTATAATAATGAAAATTCATATCCAAAGGTGCCTGTTGAATCATTGGCACATATTTGAATGCGGATTTTGATTTATTATTTTTTACTGCCATATATCTTTCCTACCCAATTATAATTATGGAGGTAACTCCAACTACTAACGCCCAAAATGCTAAAAATAAAGCTCTCTTAACCATACTACTCCGTGTATAACTTTTCTATATATTCTACTGTGTTTTCACATTCATTGTATAAGTTATCTATGTACTCAATTTTCTTTTGTGCAAAATTATCATCAAATAATTCTATATTTTTACTTATTAACTTATACTGAGTTATCAACTCTGTCTTCGACATATTATTTTCAAGGAAATCCAATACACTTTTGTATTGTTCTCTTTGATAACACATTATTTTATCTACATAATCAAAAGTAGTAAATGTTCTATGTTCTTTGAAACAATGTATTACAAACATGTTTCTATTTTCATCATAGTACATTTTTGCAGAAGGTGAAACACTGTTATCATGAAACGGACAAAAGATGTTTCCAGTTGAGCTATCCACTCCCTCAAATCTCTTACTTAAATCCGAAAATGTAAAATTATTATTAACAATAGATTTTAAAATTCTTCTGTCTTTTAATTCTAATGACATGTCTTATTATACCACACTTCTCTTTATTTGTCAACCTTTTTCAAGTAATTTTCTACTAAAATAATATCCTGATTCATTGCATTACCATTCTCTATTAAACCACGAACAAAATAAGAAGTTGCTTCTTTTCTTGCATCCTGTAATAATGAATAAATTCCTATATTCTTTAATGCTCTTAATAACTCAATCATAACTCTTAAATATATTATACCATACTTTATTTTATTTGTCAACCCATAATAAAAAGACCTCTCATTAAGAGAGGTCTTTGTTGCCTACATCATCTGAGGCATTTGCATCATTGGTCCATTAGGTCCTTTATCTTCTTTGATAGGGACTACTGCGACCTCTGTAGTCAATAACATTGCTGCTATTGAAGCTGCATTTTCCAATGCAGAACGTGTAACTTTTGCAGGGTCTACAATACCTGCTTCAAACATATCCACATATTCATCTTTTAAAGCATCATATCCGTTACTACCTTCAAGTTCTTTCACTTTATCGGCTATCACGTTACCTTTTTTACCTGCATTTTCTGCAATCTGAGTAATTGGAGCCTCTAATGCTTCTATTACAATACGTATTCCAGTTTCAACATCTTTAGGATAAACCTCTGAAAACAAATGTTCTTGTAATTTCTTAGCTACTTTTACAAGAGTAACACCACCCCCAGGAACAATCCCCTCTTTTACAGCAGCTTTAGTAGCATTAAGAGCATCTTCAATACGTAATTTTTTCTCACGCATTTCTACTTCTGTTGAAGCCCCTACTTCTATAACTGCTACACCACCTGCAAGTTTAGCAAGACGCTCTTTTAACTTAGTTTTCTCTTGCTCACCTGTTGCATTTTCTGACTTAGTTCTTAACAAAGCAACGTGGTTTATAAATTCATCTTGAATTTCTTTTGTTTGAGAATCTTTATCTACAACAATTGTTGTAGTATCCTTAGTAACCGTAACTAACTTAGCCTTACCAAAGAAACTCATATCTATTTCTTCTAACTTACCACCAGTTTCTTCAGTGAATAAAATTCCACCAGTTAATTTAGTAATGTCTTCAAGTTTATCTCTACGTGATTCACCAAAATCAGGTGCTTTAATTGCTACTGATTTTAGTACTTTTCTCATATTATTAACAATCAATGTAGATAGAGCTTCTCCTTCAACGTCTTCAGCAATTATAACTAAAGGTGCTCCATCTCTAGCTACTCGTTCTAGAACAGGTACTATATCTGCTACATTACCTAATCTTCTATTTAAACATAAAATATAAGGGTCTTCTAGTACTACTTCGTTTCTTTCTTGATTATTAACAAAATAAGGTGAAATGTACCCTCTATCAAATTGCATACCTTCAACTACTTTTAATTTAGTTTCTGATGTTTTTGATTCTGCTACACTTACAATACCATCATTTCCAACTTTGTCTATCGCTTGGGAAATAAGTTTACCAATGTATTCATCATTTCCTGCAGATATGCTTGCTACTTGAATAATATCTTCTGAAGTTTTAACTTCTTTTGACATTTTTTGTATTTCTTTAGTTGATAATTCAACAGCTTTAAGAATACCCTGTTTAATCTCCATAGGGTTTGCTCCAGACGTTACATTCTTAATACCTGCGTGTACAATTGCTTGTGCTAAAACGGATGCTGTAGTTGTTCCATCACCTGCTACGTCATTGGTTCTAGATGACACATCTTTTATTAATTGTGCACCTGCATTTTCTAAAGCGTCTTCTAAAATTATTTCTTTTGCTATAGATACTCCATCATTAATAATTTGTGGAGAACCATTTTCTCTTGCTAATATAACATTACGACCTTTTGGCCCTAACGTTTTCTTAACTGTATTTGCTACAGCATCAACTCCTCGAACTAACGCTGCTCTTGCTTCTTCCGAATGGTAAATTTTCTTTGCCATGTTTATCCTTCCTTAACTATCCTATAATTGTTCCAATTACATCTCTAATACTTACTATTCTATATTCAGTTGGTCCTTCTTTTATTGACGTTCCTGAATTCTTATTGAAAATTAACAAATCTCCAATATTTACATCTAATGGTTTAACCTCACCATTTTCTAGGGTTACTCCTTTTCCTACTACTTTTACAACTCCTTTATTAGCTGTTTCTCTAGCAGTGGTAGGTATGTATATACCTCCTGAAGTTTGCTCGTCTTCTAAAACAACTTCTACTAATACTCTTTCTCCCATAGGTTGTATATTAACCATAATTTCTCCTCTTTTAACTCGCACTTAAATTTAACTATACTACATATTATAGCACAATTATTCTTATTTGTCAACCTTTTTAACAAAAAATTAATTATTCTTTTTAAATTTATAAAATATACATCTATTCTTCTGTTCTGAAGATTTAAGTTTAGTACAATAGTTATTTATCCAATATTCACAATAAGTACAACCATCAAGACTTCCATCATAATCTATTGCACTTAAGTACCTATTATACGATTCTACATTATTATAAATATTTCTTATCTTCCAAGATAACCATATAAAGATATTAGATAAATCTGTATCTCTCTTATCGTCCGTGTAGTCTATTTGCTCTAAAAATAAATATTTATATATCTCTTCTGAAACTTTTATAGTAAATTCTAACGGTTCAGAAGATAAGCTAAACATAGTCATACTATGTAAATACTCAAACTCTGTCTCATCCACTAATCCTGCAAGTTCATAGTTTTCTATGTCATCTCTGCACATATTTTTGTAATATTTTTTATAAGGGCATAGAAAAGTTAAAATATCATCTTCTGAACCATTTTGTAGTACTTGTCTATAATCTATTTTTACTCCAATTTGTCTCATACTTTATCCCCTTACTATGCATAACAAACTGAAAAAATAGCTTGTTACTTTATTTTCTCTAAATCTGGCTTTTCCCCAACAGGTACTAAGACATCTACAGTTTGATTTTTATTAATCACACAATTATTTTGTATATACTGTTGAGCTTCTGCTAAAGCTGCTACCGCTACTACAAACTCTGGTGCTATAAAAATCAAAGCAATACCACACGTAACCCATATTATTTTTTTATACTTATAAAATCCATCATGAAGTTTATGGTCTAGTTCTTCATGGGGCACGGCGTTCTTAAATTTATATCTCCCTTTATGTATAGTTATCTGATATGAATCACTTACATTATCAAGAGCATTAGATTGGACATCAATTTCTTTAATTTCATAATCTTGTGCCAGTACAGTATTCCCTAATAATAAGAATAGTAGTAACGAAGATATAAATTTTTTCATAACGCCTCGATTCAATTTTAGTATATATATATATATTAAAATTTAATTAAATTTGAATCTTTTATTTGTTTCTTAATTTTATTTCTAATATCTGATAGTGAAGCATCTCTTAAGAGTTTACCATTTAAAAATAATGGTTTCAGTAAATTTATATTAGAAAGTTCTCTTCTACTCTGTTCATCATGACCATCAGTATATTCTAATTCATCTTTATAATTCTTAGATACTACAACCATACCTTTTTGTGATTTTTTAACACCATCATCTGTAATAGGGTCTTTAAATAAGAATACTTCTTCTCCACCTTTTATTGCATAAGTTGATTTTAAAGCCTGTCCAAAGGTATCTCTGGTATTCATTTGATATGTATTGTGAGATAAAAACCCTTCTGTTATAAATGTACCTTCAGAAGTAGTAATACTAGCAACATCTTGAATATTAATATCTTCAATACTTGTTATTTCTTGATAATTATATGTTGCATTATTCTTTAAGTCGGGTAATAATTCTAAACTTTCATTTAATTTTTTCATAAATCTTAGAGGTCTTACTATTCCTAAAAATCTTAGCGTTTCTAAAAACCCACCCTTTAGAACTACTCTCATGCATCCACTAGGTGTCGGATTTGTGTAGTAATCAAATCCATTGTTATCTAATAATTCAAATATTTTATCTAAGACTATTCCTTCGTTTTGACAAATATTTATTTTATAGCTAGACGTAGTTAATAATGTCTTGCTGCCCCTACCAAAAGACCCTTCACCATCATATATACCTCTAAGCCATCCAATATCATTATTATTACTTTGTTCCCACGGTTCTTGAAAATAAGCTATTTTATCACCAATAGTTAGTTCATTAGCCTTTTTCCAAATTAAACCGTACCCTCTTGGCATATTTTTTTCTTTAGATTCTTCTATCGTTGGTTTATCGCTATAAAAATCATCCCTATTTTGTCTACTTCCATATACTAAAAATGGATGGTCTATACTACATTTAATCCCTTTATCCCCACAGTTTATTTTTATACATTTTTTCTGTGCTTTATTATTAGCAGTTATTTTACCTAGTTTATATTTTCTTGATGAAGATGCCCCATTTCCAAATGTAGGGTTTTCATCAAAACAAATTATCCCTTGCCCAACATTTAAAGAACCAGCCTCTCTCCAAATTAAATCACTACATAAAATCTTAGTATCTGGTGTTACACAAAAACTACCAACACCAAAAACTATATTTGAACTAGCAAATCCTTTTTCTTCTAATTTTTTACATATTTCGTCAGCTCTTTCTAAAGTAATAGCATCACCATAGATAGCACCAATATGAGAATTAAGTACTTTATAACCTTTTTCATTCGTAGTTCCACCAAAGACATCCCAAAGAAGTTCTATAACTCCTTTAGTTCTTTCCATAGCATAAGGTTGGTCTAAATTAATATTATTCTCAAGTTCACCATGAACAGGGTGGAAATAAGACATTCTTTCTCCACATATAATATCTACAGGATTCCCTGAATCTGGACGAATTACTACTCTTCCGTTTTCTCTATTTAAAATATCTTCTTTTAATTTAGGAAGAATGCTTGTACAAACCTCCCATAAATTCCATGTATCTGATACTATTGAGACAAATCCTGTCGGATGTACTTCTGTTATAATTCTTCTAAACGCTTCTAGTTCTTTTAGCTTGTCTCCGTCTTCTTCAAAAGCAGAATTGCAGCACATAATACTATGTTCTGTTGCAGGGATAGAAGTTCCTACTAATTCATCTTCTACATTAGCATTGTAATAATGCTCAAGATAGCAGATAGCAGGAATAGTATCTGTACCAGAAAAACTTAATAAGTGTCCTGCTCCAGAAGTCATTGCTGCATCTAGACCTGCCATACCTCTCATCGAAAAATCGTGTGCTTGAAAATCTACATGTGCGTTATTATCACACGTTTTAGATGCCCATTTTTCTAATATTTTTCTATATTCTAATGCAATAGTTGCACTTGTAATTGGTTTCCATACTTCTGTAGAAAGAATAGTTTCTAAGAAATTAGTAATCCAATAAAACTCTGGAAGAGTATTTTCAATAGTCATACAAGGTACTCTCAAAGGGCATAATGAGCCTTCTTCTAAAGCATCTATTCTAATAGGTAAATATCCTAAATTATATAGAGCTTCAAGTTTTTCTTTTCCTAAACCTTCATTCCCTAGAGTGTTCTTCATTATTCTTAAATAATCAGTTATAGCTTTCTTTTTAGTTGCTTTAAAAAATGATTTATCGAATCTTTCTAATAAAACATCTTTAATGAATCCTTGAAATCCAAAAACAACAACTTTATCTACCAATTCTCCATTTACTGTTAATCTTGAAGTACGTGGTGTCCACGTTGCATAAATTTTTTCTGTATTTTTATCATACAAATCTGCGTGGCTGTTTTTGTAATAGTCTGATAATAAAAGTGGGTTGATGTCTAACATAATTAATTCTCCTTATATTTGTTATTTCTAAATCTTTTTCCATTAATTCTTCCTAGAAACCAACCATTATTAATATAGTTACGTTTCTCCGAAGAATGTATCATTTTTTCAATAAAGTTATCATTAACCCATAATCTTGGGTCGCTGTTTAGTGTTCTTTTTATTTTATCTTTTGTTTCTTGAGTATGATATATTCCTGTTCTTCCAATACTCATCTTTTTTCTTACTTCTTCAGAAGGTGGTCTTCTTTTATGCTTAGTTCTTCCTAATTTCCAACCGTTATTTATGTATTCTTCAACTAGGTAGTACTTAACATGCTTATTTTGTAATTTATTGTTTATCCAAATAGTATTTTTAGCACGTTCTCTACACTCATCTGCCCAATCTTTATTGCTTGTTAAATATTTTGCTAACTTAGACTTAGCATATTCATATTTCTTAGAACTAAAATCCTTCTTACAAGTAGAATTACCATTAATTCTCCATGCAAATGCATTAAATGCACATATTATCTTTCTACTATTAGGGTATATTTTAGTTAGAATCCAATGTACAATAAAATGCTCTCTAGCCGTTAAATTTACTAAATTTTCTGTACTATTACACCCACCTAAACATTTGGGGATAATATGGTGTGCTTCGTAATATATACCTGTATATTTCTTCCTGTGTAAAGCACTATCTATTATTTCTTTATATACCCTAAGATAATTCAGAATTAAACCGCCTTTCTTATATCTTTTTGTAATTGTGCCATATCATAACCTTGCATTAAATTTAATGCATTAAATTGTTTCATACCACTTGGGCAATCTATTTCTTTAAAACTATCTGTACAATAAAGTTCGTCAATATATTCAAACATGACCTCTAAACCTTTGCTGTATATGCCATGTGTTGTTGCCAAAATAACTTTATTACATCCATTAGCTTTTAAAATTTTTGCTATTTCAATAAATGTTCTACCACCATCACATATGTCATCAAATAAAATAAAGTTTTTATCTTCTAATATACTACAATATATTTTAGTTCCAGTTATATTACCTGTTACAGTATCTCTTTGTTTTTCACAGAAAACAACTTCACCAGTATATCCTACTTCTTTAGCTATTTTATATACCTTCTTCAAACAACCTGCATCAGGTGCTATTAAAGTATAATCATTTATATCTATTTGTTTACATACTTTTTTTGCAAATTCTGTAGAATCTGTAACTTTTATATTATTAATAAGGGCCGTAGATATATCAGAATGAGGGTCTAGTACATGAACTACTGGATATTCTTGTGAATTTATTAAATCTGTAAATACTTTTATAGATAAACTTTCTCCTTTGTTAGCAACTCTATCTTGTCTAGCATATGGGATATATGGTAAATATAACTCTGGTTTATGACCATATTTTCTAGTATAAGCATCTGTTGCTAATAAAAGTTTAATAATATCGTCTGAATTTCTAATGCTTGCATAGATAAAACCATCATTAGGTACTGTATCATCAAGTACAACCTGTATTTCCCCACCTGGAAAAGTAAAACTTTTAATATCTTCTAAATTCATTTTTTGTTCCTTCCTTATTTACATGCTCTATTATAGCATAAATAATTTTATTCGTCAACCTCTTCTTGGTAATTATACGGGAATGGGCCAAAAGCATCTCGCTTCCATTTTGGCCAAGAAGCTACAATTTTTGATGCTTCTTCCGCATTAGCCCAGAATTTATTGCTATTTTTACTTCCATAATATCTATTAGCTACTTGTATTATTGTAAGATTCTTAAGTTCTTCTTTATCTATAGAATTCATTAACTTATATACTTCTACTTCTTCAAGAGTTTCAAATCTTTTATTTACTTTTTTATTACCTTCAAGTTGAGTTTTTACTTTTCTCATTTCCTTCCAAAAAGAGTAGTATCTGCTCTTGTACTTAACTTGGAAATCATTTTGGTCTCTTATAACCCATCCTTCATGTTTTATTAACATATCATTTTTAACTTTTTGTCTCCAAGAATACAAAGAATCCCAATCTTCAAACACATATTCAACTTCTTTGCACTTAATATTTAGAATATTTGCTACTCGTTTAACTTCATCGTATGATAGATACTCCGTTTCAAAAGTATTCTTAATTATATCCAACAAAATAGCTTCGTGATTTTCATAACTTATAATGTGGGGGTCTTTTGAAGGGTTAATTACTTCGAATACTAAAGTGCAGTTATTGTCTTTAGTATAACTTTTAATAAAATCTTTATTCATAAAAGATACTTGCTCTCTTATCATATCTGCGTAATCCCCTTGATTGGTAGACTTGGAGCATATAAATAAATCATCGTTATTAAAGTCATAAGATATTATACCTAGAAAACCATTTTCTTTTCTAAAAATAGTTAACGGGAATTTTAAAATATCTTTTAGTTCTGCTGATGTCCATGCATATCCATTCATTTAGTGATTCCCCTTAATTAAATATTGTAATAACAGTTTATTTGTCCGCCAATAGCTGAATTATAACTTATATTTGATACATATAAGGGTATATTCTTAAACGTCCCTATTTTTACATCTTCTTCTGAATTACTATCTAAAATGATATCCACCATATCAAGGTAATTATCAAACCCCTTAAAATCATTAAACATTACTTCAAATATACATAAAGTATTTGGGTTAATTACTATTCTTTCAATTTTATCTAATGATATTAATTTAAAAAAACTATTTAATTTTAATGGATTATATAACTCCATTACACTGTCTAGATATATTTCTTGAACTACTTTTGCCATAACTTTATTCTCCTTATTTATTTTACATGTCTATTATAACATGTAAACTTATATTTGTCAACTATTTTACCACGTAAAGAACTTATCGTAAGAACGAGCCATTATTTTACTAGTTTTAGGGTCTATAAATAGGCCTCTTGCTCTAATAGTTCTTTGATTCCATTTACCTTTATTAAATACTTTTCTTGAAAAATTATATGAAATAACTCCGTTAGACAAAACTTTTTTATTAACATCATTATCTATATTTAATTGGTTTATAATTTCATTGTCTGACTTAGGTAGTTCCTTTAATTTTTCTTCTACAACGCATAATGATTCATCAAAAATATTATTTTTATATTTTTTAACTTCGTGTCCTTCTTTAGTTACTTCAAGTATTCTTAGATAACCACCTTTTTCTACTCTATCACAAAGGTTATAAATTCTACCATCAAATTGTTCTGCTTCATCAATAAAAATATTTCTATGTCCATGAATAGAGATACAATTTTCAGGAGTATTATTTACGAAGTTTCCATCAATAGTATTTACTTCACTGTAGCCTCCAACACCTTTAATAATGTCTTCAGTTTGTGTAAATATTGTAGGTAGATTAGAGATACCTCCATGTGTAGCTAGATATACTTTATCCCCATAATTAAAGTAAGCAAGTTGACCAAACTTACGACATAATTGTCTAAGTTCTTTTAGATTTAAAGATTCAATCTGTGGTAATGTCTTTTTTCTAAATACTTCTGATGTTTTCTTTCTTTTTAGTTCTCTTACTTTATCTTTTCCAAAAAATTTATTTATAGTTTGGCATTCTTCTTCTGTTATATCTTTATTTTCATCATCTTCAGCGTAAGTTCTAATGTATCTATCATGGTTCCCCTCTAATAATAATACATTATTAAAATCTCTAATATTTAATAAAAATTCTAGTACTTCCTTGTTCTGTATTCCCCTATCAATATAATCACCTAAGAAAATATAGAAAGTGTTTGAATCAAAAGGTGCTTCATCAAAATAATTTTTTAATGGCTCAAAACAACCATGAATATCTCCAATGAATACAATCTTATTATAATGATTAAAATCTTTTATAGAATTTTCTGCTAATATAGGTAATAACTCATCCTTATTAACAACATTAAATCTATTAGAAACTTCTTTATCATCTTGAAATACTGTATGCATTTTTATGATTACTTCTTCTGGTACTCTCTTAAATTCATCTCTATTCTTATTACGCTCAATAAGAGTTTCTAGAGGTACATCTGTAAAGTCTGCTACAATAGCTCTGTATCTATACTTCTTAATTAATTCTTTATATCTATTAAGAAGAGTGGACTTATAATGAGTTGCGTCTACTATAGTAAGTTCACCTCTAGACATTCTATCCTCTAAAAGTTCAAATAATAACTTCCAAACTTTACCATCATTATTCTGAGAAATAACAAATTTACCTTCTGAATTTAAAACAGGGCTTTGATACAGTAATCTTATAGAATCTGCACCTAATACATATTGTTCTAAATTATTTTCTCTAATCCAAGTAGATTTTCCTGAAGCAGGTGTACCTCGTAATAAAATTAGCATTCTCACTGTTTTCTTCCTTTCCGTAAGTTATCTATAGCCCATAGTGGTTGTAAATTTTCTAAGCTATTAGCTTTCTTAACTATTTCATAATCTATTTCATTATTACTAATAAATGTAAAAGATACTAATGGTATCTTGTGGTCTATGTGCCACTCCCCGTAATTATCCCATGACATGCCCTCTTGAAAATTACTTTCTATATGAGCTATTAAATCTTCCTTAGTATAACCTAGTACTTTCGAAGAAGACTTACCACCTTTCATTTTTCCTAGAACTCTACGAACCATATTTTTCATAATAAGTCTCATCTTTAACTCAGGTTCTGTTTTTAATCTTTCCTGCTTTCTTTGTTCACTTAATTTATTAATCTTTTTCTTATTTTTTATATAATATTCTTTTATTTTATCTTTATTTTTTAATCTATATTCTTTATGATACTCTTTAAGTTTTTTTAAATTTTTTATTTTATAATTTTTGATGTATTCTTTTCTTTGCTCTTTAATATTTTCTTTATGTATTCTATAATATTCTTTAAGTTTAAGATTATATTGTTCTCTATTTTCAGAACGATATTTTCTATTATTAGTTCTTGTTTTACAATTAGTGCAGCAGTATTTTTGCCATTTTCTTTTTGGTTTAAATTTCTTTCCACAGCCACAACAAACTATAGTTTCACTTATCATTTTTTAACTTCTCTATTATTTCTTAAATACATCTCAATTATAACATGACAAATTAAAAAAGTCAACCCCTAAAGATTGACTTTAAATATTTTCATTTGTAGGTAAAATATAAGCCTACTAGTTACCTGGTCGGTTACGAGCCAACTTCTACTAGGTTAAACTACGCAAGGTAGTCTAATCTTTTATCTAATTTTTTTGGTAAATCATGCTTTTTAAACAAAGGAAATCTTTTATCTGTATTAACTCTGCTAAATGGGAAAGCTACTTCGCCTTGTCTTGTTGGCATCGTAATACCGTTTAATTTTTGTATCATTTCTATTATCCTTTTATTTGTTCTAGAGTTAATAGATTATTATCAAACTCCCAATGGCAGTTAGGGCATAATCCTATTAAGTTATCTACTTTATTAATCTCTGATATTAATGTTTCATCATCAAATGAACTTACTGGCTTTATGTGACATACTTCTGTATGTTTATCATATCCGCATATATCACATTTTTTATCTTTCTTATTTTCCCAGTATATTTCTCTTGCATTCTTACATATTCTATTTCTAGCTACTTGCCAACTTTTGCTATTCTGGAACAATTCTCCTTTTGTTCTTTCTGATAAAATTGTTAAAGTTGGATTTTGTTTCCTGCACATTCTTACTGTTGGTTTGCACTTCTTACAATATTTTGCTTTTCTACTGCTTATTTCAGTACCACAAATTGTACAATGTCTTATTTTCTTTTTATTTATAGAACCATTACTGTTATTATACTTTGCAGAACAACTATTATTACAGAATTTTTTAACTCTTATTTGTGAAGGTTTCTTTCCTTCTAGCTCTATTACTTTACCACAATACTTGCATATGTTTGGATTTTTATAGTACTCCTTAATAGCTTCTTCTTTTTGTAACTTAGCTCTAGCCTGTCCTCCTCTTGAGGAAACTTCTTTTCTTGATAACATTCTATAGTTTACTTTCTTAAATAAATGCGGTGCTTGGAATCGAACCAAGTATCTTCAGGTTATGAGCCTGATGACTTGCCATTTGTCCTCACCGCTATAAATATAGCTTTTAATTCTCTTGGTCTGTACACCTCAATCATTCGTATTGTATGGAATAGTATTTATATAGTACAGTCAACTAATTCAAAATACAATACTAAAGCTATAAAACTTAACTTTATCTATCTTAAAATATAATTATATTATACCACATTTATTTATATTTGTCAACATACTTTAATACATTGTTACATTTCGTTACATTTTACAACGTTTTAATGCTTCAAAAACAAAATCATCCATCTTTTTGCCTAGTTTAAAAGGTACATATTCTTCACCACAATTCCAACACTGTTTTGGTGTACTCCACCAAGCACACGATTTATCAAAGTCATTCATGGCTCCTTCATAATTACAGCTAATAGTATATCTTTTATCTACACCACGTACTTCTGTAGTTACCTCAAAAGTACTACCACATTTGTCACAGTGACAGGTCAATAACTCTCTTACTTGTATGTCCATCTAAATCCTCCTGCTATTTTTCTACTTCCTTTACATACTTTAATTATTGAAGAAACATCAGTACCATAAACTCTTGCAGCTTCATTAATACTTATAAACTCTTCATTAGTATCTAAGTTAATTACTGGCCGTGCCACCTTTCTAATAGCCTCTTCGGACCAGTGTTTACCTTTAAATGAAGGTGGTATTATATTATTTTCTAAATTGAACTTCCTAATTTTTTCTTTATTTTCTTCAGTATGTTTAAAATTATGTTTTCCTCTATTACTCTGCCTAATTCTTTTTTTAGCTTCTTCTGTATGTTTTCTACCTAATACACTGTCTGCTTTTTTACAGATATTATAACCATATTTATTCTTGTAAGAATTTAATTTATCTAACCAATATTGTTCTTTCTCAATTAATAATAACTTATCTTCAACATATTCTAGTATTTCAAAGGTAAAATTTGACTCTCCATATTTATTAAATGAATTTTGTAAATAAGTGTTTATGTGTTTGTTACGTCTTAAATTACTAAAATGAGTTTTTCTTCTTCTTTTTAAGTCCACGCTACTTCCTATATACATTTTATTATTTTTGAAATTAGTAATTTTATATATTCCAGAGTTTATATTCACTTAGTTATTCTCCTTCGCTGTACCTGCTGCATACCCTCCAATAAGTAATGCAAAAGGTATAATTCTACTAACTTTCTCTCCTATTGTACTATTATTTAAAATAATTGACAATCCGACACATGTATCATCCACATGGGGAGCAAAATCAGTTGGTTTTATTTTTCTATGCTCTTCTTTATGAAAAAATTTCTTATTAATAAAATTACTTAATTTATTTCCTGCTATTATTCCAACTCCTAGAGATGATAATCCTACTAAAAAAGAACCTATACTCTTATCTTTATTATATTTATAATTTTGTATATGCCCATTATATCCATTAGTAATCAATGCCTTTTTGATATATAATTTGATTAGACGTGGCTAAATGTATATTTTTTTGTACATTATTTTCTACAGTTAATTCTGGTTTATATCTACCTGTTTTTACGTAGTCTATTTTTTCTAAAATTTCTTTTGGAACTTCTTCTAATTCTCTTCTCGTAAATAAGTATATTTCTTTTTCAAATTTTTTCAAGTAATCTATTAGTCTAATCAACTCTTCGTGGTCATTATCTAAAGGTTCTCCACCCATAATTAATATTCTATCTATTAATTTATCAAATTTAAAAACTTGCTCTAACTTAGATAAATTAATATCATTATCCCATAGAGTACCTTTGTTAAAATCCCATTCATCTGGATTATGACAGCCTTCACATTTAGGTTGAGCTGAACATCCAGATAAGTATATGTCATAGGATAAAGTTTTTAATGAGAAGTCTAAAAATACTATATTCACACTGCTACCTTTTCATCAATTTCTTTGTAAAATATTCTATTATTAGCTTCTTGTCTTCTCTCTTTTGCCCAAGATTTTATTTTTCTAATAAATCCTACTACACGCAAAGCACACTCTACATTTGTAGAACCACAGTTAGGGCAAGTTACTTCACCTTTATCATATGTATCCTTGCTTGTAGTACTAGTATGTAAGCAATCATTACACGTTACAACAATTTTATTAAATGCAAAATAAACAACACCCTTTTCAAACATACTTTTAGTTATTTTTATAAATACTTCTTCATCATTAATATCTTCATTTATATTACAATGTAAAATACTTCCACCACCAAATTTAGCATCAAGAGAACCTTGTAGTTCTATTCTTTCAAGCAATGTAGCTTCATGTGAAAGAGGTACAAACTGATTAGAATACAACTCATATCTTGTATTATACCCTAATAGAGTATCTTTCTTGCATAATTTTATTGCTACATTTTCTGCAGGTATCTGTTCCATATTATGTGGAGCTCTTAAATCATCTGATAATCTATCATTTATCATGTTAGCATAATCAATTAATTCTTCTGCTATTTCTTTACCCTCTTTTGTAGTAATATCATATCCAAGTATTTCTAAAGCCTCATATAAACCGTTTATACCAATAGTAGAATATTGTGTACTAATATTAACATAATCCAAATTATACAACGGAATCATCTTTTTATCAATAGCTTTTTTTAAAATTCCTCTTTTTATATCATTTATACGTTGGCCCAAGATAATATTATCTTCAAGCATTACTTTAAATGTTTGTAAATCTCCATTGCTCATATATGCATATCTAGGTAAGTTTTGAGTTACTACCCCCAAGCTACCTATCTTTACAGAACCTGAACCTATAAGATTAAAGTACTTATTCATTTTATCACTTCTTAGTCTGCAATTATGCGTAATAATACCATTAGGTAGAGTAAAATAAGGTTCACTTTCATTTTTCATTTCAAAACAATACACATAGTCATCTTCATATTCTACCTCTTCAATACTTTTTATCTTAAAGTACTCTGTATTGTTTACTACTTTGTATACATCCCCCATACTTCTTTTATTTTTCATATCATACCATCTTAAACAAAGGATAGGATAATTCCTATTGTACTCAGCACCCCTAATAACAACCTTACCTTCTCCTGTTCTATCAGCTATGTCAATAATAGTATTAACACCTATGGAGCTAAATAAGGCTTCACCCTGGGCAATAAGTTTGCTAGATGTAGAATAGATTCTTAAAGAATTTCCCCCATCGGAAGCGTACCAACCTTCGCAAATACCTCTTCTAAAATCAATACTTTGTAATAATATATTCATGTTAAGCTCTTTTTCGTATGCATAACTTCCTAAAACATACTCACTAATAATATTGAATAACTCTTTAGAATACACTTTAGTTAACATTGTATTATTCTGCCAATGAATATGAACTTCTTTCTCTATTCCCCATTGCTTCAATGCCACTTTTAATTTATCCAAATCAGGAATATTTGACTCATTTAAAGAGAAGTTTGTTTCATAGCTTTCACTATCTTTTCTTTTATAACAACTACCATCTCCAACATATAACCCTATTAAAAATCCTTGCTCATATGATAACTTCTGACATTTTTCTGGATATGAATTTAACTTCCTATTACTAAATGCTAAATAATCGCTTGTATTCAAATTAGCTGTTTCTTGATTACCTCTAAGTGTTACGTTTATGTGGTCTTCTGTTATAACTTGCTCTTTATTATTTGAAGTAATAACCTTGTATAACTTTTTATTTCCTCTAGGAATCTTCAAAGCCTTAGCAGAGCACCATGAACCATTATGATATACTGTAAAATTTTTCTTTTCTTCTGAAGGAATATTGTATACATTCTCTATAGAATCTAAAAGAACCCCTCCGTTACTGGATTTTACCAAAACTTGCTGCTCTTTTGAGAAGCAACAAGAACTTAGAACTCCTGTAGTTCCACCGAAAATATTGATAAAGCAGTACTTAATATTATAAGCCATTATATTTTTTAAGAATGTCTCATCTAATACTTTTCTTTCATCATCTACAGAACAGCACGCAGTAACTACTGGGAAAGTAGTTAATCTTCTATCCATAGTTTCATTCATTATTTCTAAGAATATATCTTGTATCTTCTTAACAATGTCTTTATCTGCTTCATATATTTCTCCATCTACTTCTATTGCATAGTTTGGAATCATGTCATCTAAGAAATTATCGTCATAAATTGAAACATTTGTAAATAAAGATTGGACAACTCTATTAGGTTGATTTAAAAACCAAACAAAATTAGTCAATTTTTCTTTTATGTATATCCAACATGCTTCTTCAGTAGTAAACGGTACATGTTGGTCTGACTGCATTTCTATTATTTTTTTAGCATAACAAGATACAGTTAATAACAAATCTGCCATACCCACAGCACCTAAAGAGCTATTTCCTGCATGAATACTAAAAAGTTGTAGATGTTCTAAAAAAGTACTTAGATATTTAGAAGGTGTTGCTCCCTCTCCGTCTATTTCTTTAGGTATACCTTTTAATGCTGTATCTAGTGTACTATAATTATAGCAGTAGAACTTATTCGTTGCAAAACCATGAAAATCATTAATATAAATTTCTCCTGAAATTTGCTTCTCTATAGCTGAATTAGCATAGCTTAAGCCATATTTTTTCTTAAGCCCCTTCCATAATCTATAATAACTATATATTAATTGAAGAGGTTTACTCATCTCTTCACTAAAAACTACAATATTCTTTAATCCCACATTTGAATTTGCATCTATAGATACATC
>Ga0172381_10001793_pt1 | contig 24558 bp, 23 predicted proteins | sample Leawel6488metaG_FD_119754 | JGI IMG/M metagenome (GOLD analysis project Ga0172381, IMG submission 119754) | Leachate microbial communities from a municipal landfill in Southern Ontario, Canada - Leachate well 64-88 metaG | ecosystem: Engineered > Solid waste > Landfill > Unclassified | place... | reverse complement strand
TTACCTATTCCTAATCTTATCAAATCACTATAAGTAGCAAAAAGAAAAATAACCAAAATAATTGAAAGTCCTATAGTATTATAAACTTGTATGATTTTTAAACTAACTCTTTTTCTAATTAATCTTTCTACTAAAAATAAAACTATCATTCCACCATCAACTAAAGGAATAGGAAGTAAATTAAAAAGTCCTAATGCAACAGAAATAACAGCTAATAATTTTATATAACTTTCCATACCAGATTTTGCAGATTTTGCCATAACTTGCATAACACCTATTGGTCCTGCAAGTTCAGGTTTTTCCCATGTAACAATCCTGTCCCATAAATAAACGAGTGTGAAAGTTGATTGAAAAATAGCTGTTTGTAAACCTAATGGCAAAGTTTTAAAAAATGGAACTTCTTCTCTAGTAATTTTTGGTTGGATACCTAACATGCCTATCCCAGTATTTGGATTTTTATCAATTACAAAAGAAAAATCTAATTTTTCATTATTTCTTAATACGGATACATCCGTTTGCTTTTCGGCTTTATCTTTTAAGTTATTAATAATATCTTCCCAATTTCTAACTTCAACTCCAGCTATTGAAAGAATTCTATCACCTACTTGCAGCCCAGCTTTTTGTGCACATTGTTCTGGAGCTAATGCTCCTATAAATGCTTCATCAGAAACAGTTGTGATTCCCCATAAAGAAAAACAAAAAGCAAATAAAAATATTGCCAAAATATAATTCATTAATGGTCCCAAAAAAGCTATCATAATTTTTTTATACCAAGCAAGAGACAAATACTCCCCCTCTTGTCCACTAGCTTCGTCAGGATTTTCTCCTGCCATAGCAACCATTCCACCAAAAGGAAATAAGCATATAGAATACCTGGTTTCTCCTCTTGTAAAACCAAATAGCTCTTTTCCAAAACCAAAAGCAAATTTTAACACTCTAACTTTATAAAACTTTGCCATAGCAAAATGACCAAGTTCATGTATAAAAATCAAAAGGCCTAATCCAAATAATACTGCACAAATTTGTAACAAAGTTGAATATGCACCTGAAAAAAATGTCATTATTTACTATTCCCCCAATAAAAATATATATCAAAAAAACACTATTATAAGATTATAAGAAATCTTACATTAAATAGTACTAAATTAATATTTGTAAAAAATTATATCATTTTTATAAATACAAATAAATAAAATTATAATCAAATTTAAAAATTTTGTATAATGAAAAAATGAATTTATCTTCTGATATTAAATACATTAAGGGTATCGGGCCAAGAAGATCATCATTGCTGGCAAAACTTGAAATACACACAATAGAGGATTTACTAACCTTTTTTCCAAAGACATACCAAGATAGAACTAAAATTATAAAAATTAAAAATATTCTATTTAACCAGCATTGTTGTATTTTTGGAAAAATAATTAATGTTTATGAAAAAAGTATTGCCAAAAACTTATCTGTTTTTTGTGTAGATATAGATGATACCACCGCTGTATTATCTGCAAAATTTTTCAGAAAAGTTAATCCTTATTCAAAATTTGATATTTTTTCAGGCATTAGATCATCTTTCATTGTAGGCAAACAGGCTTATTTATATGGTATATGTGAAATAAAGTTTGGACAAAGACAAATGTCTATAGAAGATTACGAAGTACTTGATAATGAATTTGATAAAACAGAACTTTTTAACAGATTATTACCTATATATGATTTAACTGCAGGTATTACTCAAAAAACATTGTTATCAATAATAAAAAAAACAGTAAATGAAGCATCTGTTTTTTATCCTGATATATCTAATATAGATATTATTAAATCAACTACAAATATAATGCCAATACAGCAAGCTATCAGAAGTCTACATTTCCCAAAAACTTTGCAAGAAGCAGAAGCAGCCAGACAATCTTTTGCTTTGCAAGAATTTTTAATGTTGCAAATAATTCTTTTAATGGCAAAGAAAAAAAATCGAAAAAACACAAAAATACAAAAATACACAATTAAAAAAACATTATTAACACCTTTTAAAAATCAATTATCATTTGATTTCACAAAAGCACAAAAAAAAGTTATTAATGAAATTTTTTCTGATATGACAAGTAATACTGTCATGAATAGAATGTTAATGGGAGATGTCGGTTCAGGTAAAACAGTGGTTGCATTAAGTGCAATTTTATTAGCAATTGAAAATGGATATCAGGCAGCAATTATTGTCCCAACTGAAATTTTAGCCGAACAACATTTTTTAACATTTAAAAACATATTAAAAAATCTAAATATAAATATAGATTTAGTTACTTCTTCAACATTAAAAACAAAAAAACAAAGGGAAGAAATTTTAGCAAATATATCCGAAGGAAAAACTAACATTATTATAGGAACCCACTCCGTAATGGAAGATAGAATTAAATTTAAAAATATCAGCCTTGTTATTATAGATGAACAACATAGATTTGGTGTTATGCAAAAAGTTTCAGCTTTATCTAAAGGAGCTACTCCTGATGTCTTAATGATGACAGCTACCCCTATTCCTAGAGGATTAGCAATGACAATTTATGGTGAAATGTCTATAAGTGTAATTGATGAATTACCACCTAACAGAACAGCTATTGAAACCTTTTGTTTAACTGAAAATGTAGCATATCAAAGTGCAATAAAAGAAATATCAAATGGCGGACAAGTTTATATTGTTTATCCACTAATTGATGAATCTGACAAAGTTGAATTAAAATCTGCTGTTAAAGAAGCCGAAATATTATCTCAGACTGTATTTAAAAATAATAGAGTTGCTTTATTACATGGTAAAATGAAGCCTAAAGAAAAAAATGAAATAATGATAAGTTTCAAAAATAAAGAATTTGATGTTTTAATATCAACAACTGTAATAGAAGTTGGAATAGACGTGCCAAATGCAACAATAATAATCATTCAGCATGCCGACAGATATGGACTTGCAACTCTGCATCAATTAAGAGGAAGAGTTGGCAGAGGAAAGAAAAAATCTTATTGTTTACTTATATCAGATGTTAAAAGCAAAACATCACAACAAAGACTTAAAATCATGACAAAAACTACAGATGGCTTTAAAATTGCATCAGAAGATTTAGAAATGAGAGGTCCTGGAGAGTTTTTGGGAACAAAACAACATGGTTTCCCAGAATTTAAAGCAGGTGATATTGTAAAAGATATAAAACTTATAGAACTTGCAAAAAATACTGCAAATAAAATAATCGATGAAGATCCAAAATTATCTTTAGAAAAGAATCTAGCTATCAAATACTTCCTAAATAATAAATATTTAAATATATTTAAAGTTGTACAAGTCGGATAATTGATATATTTAATATAAATCTCTTAGTCTATATTACTATAAACGAAATGCTCATATTATAATTAATAAAACTTTTATGAGGTTTTTTTATTTTGTTTATTTTATTTTTTATTCTCTCTGTATATTTGAGTTAAATTCTGTTATAATATGTGATTAATAATTACTAAAGTTTCTATTGTAATTTTGGATATTTTAATGAAAAAAATATTAATAGCTATGTCTGGCGGAGTAGATTCATCAACTTGTGCTTATATTCTGCAACAACAAGGATTTGAAGTTGCAGGCCTTACATTAAAATTATACGATTCCCAACATAAAACCTGTAGTTCTTTAAAAGCTATTGATGATGCAAAAAAAGTTTGTAAGCATTTAAATATAAAACATTTCGTCTTAGATTTGCAAAAAGAATTCTATGATGAAATTATAAATAATTTTATAGATTCATATCTTTATGCAAAAACGCCTAATCCTTGTATATTGTGTAACGAAAAAATTAAATTTGGATTGATGTTGAAATATACTATCAGCCAAGGTTATGATTGTCTTGCAACCGGACATTATGCACAAATTGAAAAATGTAATAATGAATATAAATTAAAAACACCTAAAGATAAATCAAAAGACCAAACTTATTTTCTTTATAGATTAACTCAAAATGAATTATCTAAGATTATATTCCCGCTAGGTATTTATACTAAACAAGAAATTAGAGATATTGCAAATAAATCAAATTTGCCGGTTGCAAATAAACCAGATAGTCAAGAAATTTGTTTCATACAAACTACTTATCATGATTTTTTAGAAAAGAATATAAAAGATTTTAAAAACAAAGTTTTACCCGGATTAATTGTTGATAAAAATGGTAAAAAATTAGGCAAGCACAAAGGTCTAATTTATTATACTATTGGACAAAGAAGCGGATTAGGAATAACAACTTCTGAACCTGTTTATGTACTGAAATTAGATATAACCACAAATACCGTAGTTGTAGGAACAAAAAATGATGTATTTTCAAGAATAGCAAAAATTGATAATATAAGTTTTATTTCTTCTAAAAAGAATAACGATTTTAAAGCTAATGTTAAAATTAGAAGGATGCATAAACCAGCTAGTGCTTTAATCAGTAATGATATTATTATTTTTGATGAAGAACAAACATCTATTACTCCTGGTCAGTCTGCTGTTTTTTATGACAATGATGAATATGTTGTAGGTGGCGGATTTATAATTTAGGATTAACAAAAATAACTATGAACAAAAAAAAACGTTCTATATATATATATATATTATTAATTATACTTTTAACTTACTTAATATTTAATCCAACTGCTAGAAAAATATTTTCAAGATATGTTGAATATTATAAATTATCATCTAACTTAGAACTTGCAGAGCAATCTAATTTAGAATATAAGAAAAGATTATATTATCTTGAAACAAAACCTTCGCATATGGAAAGAATTGTAAAATCTGAACTTGGAGTTATTGCTGAAGGGGAAGTTGAATATAGATTTAATCAAGAAACTAAAAACGGCGGGAATACCAATGAAATTTAAAATGTTTATCTTCATATTATTAATATCAATTTGTTTGCCATATAAATCAGCTCTTTCTGAATCCAGATTACCACAGAAAAAAATAAAAATTACAGTTACAACTTCACATTTAGCAAATTTAGTCAACGAAATATGTAAAGATAAAGTTGAAATAATAACTATGATTCAACCTACAATGTGTCCTAGCAATAATGATATTGATCCTGTATTAATGAAAAAAATAGCAAAAAGCAATATAATTCTATATCACTCTTGGCAACCATGGGTAAAAAGTTTAAAATTCAAAATTGGTAATCTTGGTATAGTTTACAGAGAATTTCAAACTGAAGGCAATTTAATGATTCCATACATAAATGTTAGGGGTGCAGAAGAAATAAAAAACTTATTTGTAGTTTGGGATGCAGATAATAAAAACTATTACGAACAAAATTTTTTAAATTATATATTTAAAGTGAATCATCTCGCAGATGAAATAGCAAAAAACAATGTTAAAAGATACGATACAAAAGTTGCTTGTAATAATAGAATCTCTGATTTCGTTCAATGGTTAGGATTTGAAGTTGTAATTGAATATGGAAAATCAGAAGATATCCCTTCATCAGAAATGATGAAATTAGCAAAAAAAATTAAAACGAATAAAGTAAAAATAATTGTAGATAATTTACAAGTTGGCACAGACATTGGAAGAATACTTAGTAAAGATTTAAAATTAAAGCACATTGTTATTAGTAATTTCCCTCTTGGTAATTCTTATATTAATACTTTAAAAGATAATGTTGCAAAACTTGATAAGGGTTTATAATGAATACTGCTGTTTTGTTATCAGATATAAATTTAATAGCAAACAATTCTAGATATATTTTGCAAAATATCAATCTAGAATTTAATTATGGAGACTGTGTTGCTATTATCGGTCCAAATGGAGCAGGAAAAAGTACTCTCTTAAAAATTATTAATGCATTGATAAAACCTACTTCCGGGAAAATTAAAATCTTTGAGGAAGATATCAGTAATAAAATAAAAAACAAAATAGGATATATTCCGCAAAGTAATTATTTTGATCCATTCCTTCCGATATCAGTTAAAGAAGTAATTTCAATTGGACTCTCAGCAAAATATGGTATATTTAAAAAACTATCATATAATGATTCTCAATTAATAGAAGATATAGCAAAAAATGTTGGCATTATAGATTTAATAAATACTCCTATTGGAAAACTTTCTGGCGGCGAAGCTCAGAAATTGTCAATTGCTAGAGTTTTAGCACAAGATGCAAAACTAATTCTAATGGATGAACCATTATCAAATTTAGATAACAAAGCTCAAAAAGATATTTTGAATACTATTGATTTTGTTTACCAACAACAAACAGTCACAATTTTAATAGTGCTTCACAATTTATCACAAATACCAAAAAGTTGCAATAAACTACTTTTTATATCCAATGGTCAAATAGTAAAGTTTGGTAAAAAAGAAGATATTTTTAATAACAAACAATTTCAGGAGTTATATAATTTATAAATATGGAATTTTTAGATTTTTTTAATTATTCATTCTTTAATAGAGCTTTAATAATGTCAATTTTAGGTGGCATTTCTTGTGGGATTATCGGAGTATGGATTTTATTATTAAATATCCCATTTATTGGTGTTGCGATGTCTCATGCAGCTTTTGCCGGTGCTATGACAGGATTATTATTAGGAATAAATCCTGTTTTATGTGGGTTCATTTTCTGTATTGGATCATCTATTTTTATTGATCCGGTAGCTGAAAAAACTAAATTACATAACAACATATCAATTAGTTTACTTTTTTCTTTTATGTTAGGTATTGCTTTTTTATTTATAGGAATGTTGAAAGATTACAGAGCTGAAGTTTTAGGATTTATGTGGGGTAATATTCTAACAACTACTTGGCGAGATGTTATATTAATTAGTATTGCTACAGTATTACTAATATCTTTTATTATAATTTTTCATAGAGGAATACTTGCTATTTTATTTAACAGAGAAATTTCGAGAGCTTGCGGGATTCCTGAAAAATTGATATTTTATGTTTTGTTGATTTTATCATCAATAATTGTTAGTTTAAATTTACATTCAATTGGTGGATTACTAATTTATAGTTTGATTGCATTACCTTCAGCATCAGCATATCAACTTACATATAGAACAAGTACTATGTATATTATCTCATCTGCTTTTGCAATAACAGCTTGCATTTTAGGATTGTTTATATCTACGATTACAGCTTTACCAGTTGGAGCAACAATAATATTATTATCTTGTTCATTGTTTCTGATCTCAGTTATATTTTCAAAAAAGAGAAATTATGAAAAGAAAACATTTTTTTGATATAAATGCAGATATCTGGGACAAAGATATCTGTCCTTTAAAAGAAAACAAAATTGTAAATTTAATATTACCTCTATTAAATTTACAATCAAATGACACTATCCTAGACATTGGTAGCGGAACCGGAGTACTTGTTCCTTATTTAAGCAAATATATAAAAGATCATAACAAAATTACAGAGCTTGATTTTTCTCAAAGCATGATAAATAAAGCAAAAGAAAAATTCAAAAATAATATTAATTATTTAGTATCAAATGTTGAAAATATTCCAATTGACGATAATACTTTTTCTAAAGCTATTATCTTCAATTCTTTTCCTCATTTTGAAGACAAACAAAAAGCCCTATTTGAAATTTTCAGAATATTACAAAATAATGCTATAATATTGCTTGCTCATTCTGATTCAAAAGAGATTATTAATGCTCGTCATAAAGAAGTAGGAGGCATTATTGCTGATGACATTTTTCAAAGCAATGATGATATGTATTTTATGTTTAAAAGAGCAGGATTTAAAAATATCGAAATTACCGATAATAATGAAGTTTTTTATATAAAAGCAATAAAATAGGAGGAGTAATAAGGATGTATAAATTAGTTTTAATTAGACATGGCGAAAGCACTTGGAACAAAGAAAACAAATTCACAGGTTGGACAGATGTAGATTTATCTGAAAAGGGAATTCAAGAAGCTATTAAGGCGGGTCAACAATTAAAAAAAGATGGTTTTACTTTTGATTTAGCATATACTTCTGTTCTTAAAAGAGCAATAAAAACTTTATGCAATGTACTAGACCAAATGGATAGCTTATGGATACCAGTAAAAAAATCATGGAAACTCAATGAAAGACATTATGGAGCTTTACAAGGTTTAAATAAATCTGAAACAGCAGAAAAATATGGAGAAGATCAAGTAAAAATATGGAGAAGAAGTTATGATATTCCTCCTCAACCACTAGATATTTCTGATGAAAGATATGCAGGTAATGATCCAAGATATAAAGATTTAGATTCAAATATTATTCCTCTTACAGAATGTTTAAAAGATACTGTTGCCAGAGTTATTCCTTTCTGGAATGAAGAAATAGTTCCTAATATAAAAGCCGGTAAAAAAATTATTATTGCTGCTCATGGCAATAGTTTAAGAGCTTTAATAAAATATTTAGATAATATAAGTGAAGCTAATATAGTTAATTTAAATTTACCTACAGCTATGCCATTAGTTTATGAATTAGATGAAAACTTAAAGCCAATTAAAAGTTATTATATTGGTGACCCAGATGCTGTTAAAAAAGCTATGGAAGCTGTGGCTAATCAAGGTAAAGCTTCAAAATAATAAATTAAAAAACAAAAAGTCCAGACTTCTAGTAAAAAGTCTGGACTTTTTGTTTGTTTAATTTTGTTATTTGATTAAATTTGTATAAGATTATCAATTACTAAATTTTTATCAATATTATCAATATTACAAATTATAGATTGATTTAATTTATAATCCCCGATTTCTTCTCGAATCAAATTATTTAATACAGCATCGGTATCTAATTCTCTACCTATATCTTCTGCTAAAGTTCTAATATATGTCCCACTAGAACATTTAACTATTATATCTATAATATTTTCTTTAAAATTTAATACATCAATACTATATATTGTCACTTTTCTTTTCTTTCTTTCTATTGTAATACCCTTTCTGGCAAGTTCATAAAGTTTTTTTCCTTTAACTTTTAAAGCAGAAAACATTGGAGGTATTTGTTCTATTGATCCTATAAAACTTTCACAAACTTTTTTAATTTGTTCTATAGTAACATGAGCATAATCAGATTGTGAAATTACTTTACCTGCAAGATCCCCACTATCCGTTTTTATCCCAAGTTCTATGCTGGCTCTATAAACTTTATCCTGTTTCATAAATTTATCTTGTAACTTTGTGGCTTTACCAACAAGAATCAGCATCAATCCACTAGCTAAAGGATCCAATGTGCCACAATGTCCAACTTTTTTTACCTGTAATGTTTTTCTTATTATACTAACGATTTTAAAAGAAGTTATTCCAACAGGCTTATTTACAACAATAAGACCTGAATAATCATTATTTTGCACTTAACTTATCCTTAAATGCATTTATTAATTGTTTTGCGGCAGTATCTATATCGGCATTAATTGTACAACCCGCAGCATTTTTATGACCACCACCATTAAACTGACTTATAAGATCTAACAGATTAAATCTTTCAATTGATCTTAAACTCACTTTCGTTGTTTTGTTATCTATTTCTTTAAAGACACAACCGACTACTGCATTTGGAACAGAAATACAAAAACTTATAATACCATCGGTGTCTGTATCAACAGCTTGAGATTTTTTAAACATATCTTTTGTTAATTTAATATATACAAATTTTTCATTTAAATCTGTTTGTATATTTGATAAAGCAAAGCCATATAATTTTAACTTATTAATATGTGTTGTCAAAAATAATTTTTTACAGATTTTATTTGATTTTACACCATATTGCAATAATTGAGCTGTGACAAAATGAGAGTTAGCCGTTGTGTTTAATTGTTGAAATCTCCCTGTATCTGTAACAATTCCAATATATAAATTTTCAGCTTCTATTTTATTTGGTTCTATTTTTAAAGCTAAAAAAACATCATATATAAGTTCTGCCACTGAAGATGAATTAGGAACAACATAATTAACTTTACCAAAATTTTTGTGTGCTAAATGGTGATCTATATTAATTATGTTTTTTGCTTGGCTGGGACTAATAATGTTACCCATTCTTTCAAAATCTATACATTCTAAAATAATTGCACAATCAAAATTAGTTTTTATTTTATTTGTAACTTTAATATTTCTTGCACCTTTCATAAAAAGCATATCTGCAGGTATTGGATCTATGGAACAATGCACAACTTTTTTACCCAATCTTCTTAGTACAGATGATAAAGCTAAACCAGAGCCAATGGCATCTCCATCCGGTTTAATATGACCTGCTATAAAAAAAGTTTCTGATTGCTTGATTATATTAACAATTGCTCTTAAAATTTCTTCTTTTGGACTATTCTTGAGATGTAGATTCATTTTCTTTCTTCTCTTGTTCTATTTTATCAAAAAGTTCAAAAATTCTTACGGATTTTTCTCCTGAATCATCATATTGGAATTCAATAGTCGGAGTTCTTCTTAAATTAACAGCATGGGCTAATTGAAATCTTATTTGTTTAATATTGTCTTTTAAAACAACTGATGTATTTTCAATATCATCTTGACTTCCTATAACAGAATAAAAAATCCTACAAGTTTGTAAATCATCTGTAAGTTTTACTTTAGTCACTGTAAGTAATCCTTTATTAAGAGCTTTCACATCTCTTAAAATTCCGACAATTTTTTCTTGTATTAATTCTGCTACTCTTGTAGATCTTTTATATGCTTTCAAAGTTTATTCCTCTATTAATTTTCTAGCTGTTTTATCTATTGTAAAGAATTCTATAATATCAGAAATTTTTATATCTGTAAATTTTTCAATAGAAATTCCACATTCATAACCTTTTTCAACTTCTTTGACATCTTCTTTAAATCTTTTAATAGCAGCAGTATTTCCTTCAAAAACTATGACATTATCTCTAAGAAGTCTAATTTTAACACCTCTCTGAGCCTTACCTTCTGTTATAGTACAGCCGGAAACAGTACCTGCTGATGAAAGTTTAAATACTTGTTTAACTATAGCTTTACCAATAATCCTCTCTTTTGTATCAGGATCAAGAAGTCCTTCCATTGCAGCTTTAATATCTGCAATTAATTCATAAATAATTCTATATACATTTATACTTACACCCTCTGTTTCTGCAAGTTTTTCAACAGAAGCATCAGGTCTTATATTGAAACCAACTATCAAAGCATCTGAAGCTGCTGCTAAAACTACATCTGATTCTGTAATTGAACCAGCACCTTTATGTATAATTTTTAAATTAATTTCTGAATTAGACATTCTTTCAAGTGCATCACATAAAGCCCCAAGTGATCCTTGAACATCAGTTTTTAAAATAATTCTTAAATCTTTAACTTTACCTGCATTAACATCAAGCAAAGATAAATGTTTTCTAGGTCTTAAAGAATCAACTTTGACTTTTTCTTTTCTGGCATTTGCTATTTCTCTTGCTTGATATTCATGTTCTAATACTATAAATTTATCACCTGCCTGTGGCGGTTCATTTATACCCAACACCTCAACAGGCATACTTGGTATAGCTTTATCAAATCTCTTACCATATTCATCAATCATTGCTCTTACTTTACCATAAGTTGTACCTACAACTAAATGATCTCCAACTTTTAAAGTACCACTTTGGACAAGTATAGTAGCAATTGTTCCTTTTTTAGGATCAAGCTTAGCTTCTACAACTACTCCCTCTGCTTTCTTATTCGGATTTGCTTTTAATTCCATCATTTCTGCTTTTAGTTGAACTAATTCTAATAAGCTGTCTATATTAATTTTTTGTTTAGCTGATATATCAACCATTATAGTATCTCCACCCCATTCTTCAGGAAGAAGCCCATAATTACTTATCTCTTGTCTTATTTTTTCAGGATCTGCTGTTGGCAAATCTATTTTATTTACAGCAACTATTATTGGAACATTTGCAGCTTTAGCATGATTTATTGCTTCTATTGTTTGAGGCATGACACCATCTGTTGCAGAAACAACTAATATAACTATATCCGTTACATCTGCCCCTCTAGATCTCATAGCCGTAAAAGCCTCATGACCTGGTGTATCTAAAAATGTAATTTCTCCTGTCGATGTCTTAACTCTATAAGCACCTATATGCTGCGTAATACCACCTGCTTCACCGGCAATAACATTACTATGTCTCAAAGCATCTAACAAAGATGTTTTTCCATGATCAACATGTCCCATTATAGTAACAATTGGCGATCTTGGTAAAAGATTTTTAATATCATCTATTTGATTTTCTTCTTCAATATGTTCTTCGGCATATAAAGAAACTAATTTTGCTTCAAACCCGAACTCATTTGCTAATAGCATAGCTATATCAATATCAAGTCTTTGGTTAATTGTTGCAAGGCTACCCATTGACATTAATTTTCTTAATATATCACCTACTTTCATCTTCATCTTTTCAGCTAAATCTTTAACAGTAATAAGTTCATTTATATTAATTATTGGCAAAGCTTGTTGCAAAACTTCATTTTTTGATTCATTTTTTTGCTCAACTTTTAATTGAACTGGTAACTCTTCTTTTTTTTCAATAACTTGTTCTTGTACATTTTGTTTTACAGGCTGCTGTTGTACATGTTCAACTCTTTTGACCTCTTTAACTTGTTCTTGTTGATTAATTTTTGGTTGTTCTTCAACTTGTTCTTTATGATGTTGTACATGAACTTTCTTAGGGACTATTTTTTCATTTTTTGGTGTTTCTTTTTTTATAACTTTAGCAGCTGCTTTTTTAACTGTTGTTGGTTTTGTTTTTTTAGGAGTTGTTTCTTTCTGTTTAGAAGCTTTAGAAGTAGTTGTATCAACAACTTTTTTTGCAATAACAGTTTTTTTAACAACAGCTGTTTTTCCTGATTTTTTAACTTCATCATTAGAAGCTGATGTTTTAACTTTTTTAGGAGCAATTTTAGTTTTATTAACAACTTTCTTAGTTTTTTTATCTTCTTCTAAATCTTTGTTTACAGATGTTTTTTTTGCAATCGTCATATTCTATCAACTCCTATTTTAGAGAAATTACTTCCTTTGCAGCAGCAATTATTTTTTCAGCTGTTTTTGGTCCAATACCAGGTAAAGTTGTCAAATCTTCTATAGTTAATTCAGCTATTTTTTTAATATTTGTAAGTCCTGCCTGAACTAAAAGTTCTATAATTTTATCACTAACACCACTTAATTGTTCAAGAGCAGATGTTTGCTGTTCTACCTTTTGTTCACTTTCTTGTTTTTTTTGCTCTTCTGATTTTACATCAATATGCCATCCTGTAAGTCTTGCTGCAAGTCTGACATTATGCCCAGATTTTCCAATAGCTAAAGAAAGCATATCATTGGAAACGATAACTTCTGCTTTTTTTTCTTCTTCAGAAATTATAGCTACACTTAAAACCTTTGCTGGAGAAAGAGCTGATGTAATATATTTAACAGGATCTGCTGAATAAGCAATCAAATCTATTCTTTCACCTCTGAGCTCATCAATAATAGGTTTTATCCTTGCACCCTTAACACCAACACAAGCACCTACCGGATCAACTTTTGGATTATGAGAAACAACAGAAATTTTAGTTCTCATTCCCGGATCTCTGACAATATTAACTATATCAACAACTTTTTCATAAATTTCAGGAACTTCTAACTCAAATAAAACTTTAACTAAATCAGGATGAGCTCTTGAAAGAACTGTATTAGGTCCTTTTATATTCTTTTCTGCTTTTATAATTATAGCTCTTATATGTTGACCAACTGAAAATTTTTCTTTAAATACTTGTTCTGAAATAGGCAAAATAGCTTCACTTCTACCCAAATCGACAATAATATTTCTATTAGCTATCTTGTATATAGACCCATTTACCATCTCACCAATTTTGCCCTTCATCTCTTCATATAATGAATCTCGTTCTGATTCTCTAATTTTCTGAACGATAACTTGCTTAGCAGTTTGTGCTGCTATTCTTGAAAAATCATCAGTGTCAAGAGGAATCTTTACATCATCACCAACTTTATTACTCTGTCCAATTTTTTTTGCTTCTTGAGGTGTTATTTCAAGTAAAGAATTTGTAACATGATCTACTACTTTTTTAATAACACAAGCCATCATAGCTCCACTTTCAGGGTCTACTTTTGCTTCAACATTGACATTTTTACCAACATGTTTTTTATATGCAGAAACTAAAGCATTCTCAATAACATGCAAAATTTCTTCCTTAGGTATCTTCTTTTCTTTTTGTATTGTCTCAAGTGCATTTAAAAGTTCACTTTTTTCCGACATTTTCTCCTCCATTAAATTCTGTATTAACTTTTGCTCTTAAAATATTTGCTATTTCTATCTCTAAAATTTTATTTGTCAAATCATCAATCACAATTTTGCCGCTGCCAACAGCAACTAAGTTACCATTAAAATGTTTTTGTCCATTAATTGCAACAATTGTATTTACTTTTATTTGAAAACCTTTAAATCTAATAAAATCTTTTTCTTTCTTTAAAATTCTATCTATTCCCGGTGAAGAAATTTCTAAAACATATTGTTCTTTTAAAAAATCATTTTCATCAAGCTTTACTCCGAACAAATTACTCATATTGGCACATAAATCAAGATTTACGCCATTTTCACTATCAATAAAAATTCTTAATACTTTCTGCCCTTCTTCTTTTACATATTCAATATCAACAATTTCAACTTTTTGCTCAGCTGCAATAGGTAATAGAAGTTCTTCAATTTGCTCTGTAATGTTCATTATTTTTTCCTATAAAAACAAAAGGCGACCTTCCGGCCACCTTATTATATGTTAATTCTATCAAATTATGTACAAATATTGCAATATATCTTTATTTATCAATCATATCTCATATATCTAATTTTTTCAAAATTTCAAAAGTTTTATCATAAAATTCCTCAAATTTTAAGCTGTCATTATGTTTAGCCTGTGAATACAACACTGTTGTGCATTCTTCTAAAATTCCTTCTATTGAATTTATAAGTTCTATATCTATATTTTTTTCTTCTAAATCCTTTCTAATTTTATAAGCTGTAAGTCCGTCAGCAGATTTTGCTAAAACAGATGCAAAGTATTCTAACAAACCTTTATACATTAGCAAATAAAATTCTTTATTATTTTTAGTTTTTTTAGCTTTTTGAAAATATTTCTTTGATTTCTTATAAGCTTTTTTATTTTTTAATTTCTGTTGATCTTTATTAATATATTTTTTGTATCTTAAAAAGATTTTGATACAAATCATTATAAATAAAATTATTCCTAATAATATCCAAAGTATCGGTTTTTTAAAAAAAGCATACACTTTAAATATGAATGATAGATTTATGTTTTGAGGAATTTGTTGTTGTAAATTTTTAAAATCTGTTTGGTCTACAACACCGGTAGAAAGTTCCTGTTTATATTCTTTATTTGCAGAATCTTCTAAAACATTAACTTTTATTATTTTTGTTTTTAAATTTTTTATCTGTTTTATTTTTGGATCAAAATATTTCCCAGATAATATTCTAATTTCACCTTCTCCTGAATTCAATGGCATAATTAATGTTGTAAATTCTTTTCCTGTTTCTTTATTATCATTAACTAATATTTTTTCTGATGTTTCATATTTCTTTAAATTATCTGATAAAACAATCTCCGGTTCTTGTATTGTTTTTATATTACCATTACCTGATACAACAATTTTTAAATCAAACGGTTCATTTTCTTTTTTCTGTTTATTGTCTACATTAATATTTATATCAAAATTACCAACCATATCAATATTTTCTGGAACTTTTAAAACATTTATATTTATCTTATCTGTCGACAATTCAACATTTTTACTTCTCCTAAAAAAACTTGAGAAAAAATCATCTTGAGCTTTAGCAAAATCCTCAATTGACACTTGTATTACAGAACTGCCAATTGTAATTAATCCTTCCTGTTGAGGGAACAATTCAGTAGAAACTTCTGTAACTATATAATCTCTTCCATTAATTTTTGTTCTGTAATTATTCTGTGAAGTTTGCCCATTAAAAAATCCCGTAAAATTTGGAGCTTGATATGATGGATTAGAAAGCAAATTAACTGATGTATAAAATGCAAACGTATATGTTATTTTTTCATTTACATAAGCTGTTTTTTTATCAACATTTGCCTGAACAAAAACTGCTTTAGATGTGTCGAAATTATATACTTGCGATGGTGACTGTTTATATTGCGGTACTTGTGTATTTTGTACAGAAACAGAATTTACATTTTTTGCTGGTTCTATTGTTATTTTTATTGGTTGAGTTTCATAAGTTTCCCCATTATATGTCAATTTAAAAGATGGTATTTCATATTCTCCAATTTTTTTTGGACCTAAAGTATATACATAATTAACTGCATTACTTATCTTACCATTAATGATAGAAAAATTTTTTGATTGAGAACTTGCATAAGTATTGAAATCTTTTAATGTCGGTGCAGAAAAATCCGGCAAAGACCTAGAGTCTCCACTTATAGAAATTGTAAGTTGAAAAGCTTCATTTAGCGGAACTGATGTTGAACTAACACTAGACTTCATCTGTATATTATCTGCATAAGAAAATACAGAACATATAAAACATATAACAGCAACATATATAAATTTAATTTTCATAACAACTCACCAATTTTTCCCTGTTTTACTATTTTGTATAGATAAAGCATCTTTTGCTTTATCATGATTTTGTTTATCTTGATTATCAAAATAATCTAGCAAATTCTGATTTTTTTTATTCTGAGATTCTTTTTTATCATCTTTTTTCTGATTTTCCTGATTATTTTTTTTATCTTTGTCTTGTTGCTGATTTTGCTTTTTGTTTTGACCTTGCTGATTCTGTTTATCTTTATTTTGTTTATTATCTTTGTTCTTTTTGTTATCGTTTTTATCCTGTTTGTTGTCGTTTTGTATAAATTCTATATTATGTTTTGTTTGCATATCTGCACTATTTAATTTCAGAGAAGATTTGTAATAATTTAAAGATAAATCTTTGTCACCTTTTTTATATGCAGAGTTTCCCATGTTATACAAAATAGAACTTTTAAAATTTATATCTTCTGTATCATTTAGAGCATTATCATAATATTCTAAAGCTTTGTCATATTGTCCTGTTTTATAATATGCACAAGCTAAATTATAATTTATCATAGCATCTTTTGGCTTTTCTTTTTGTGCTTTTGAAAAACTTTCTATTGATCTTTCAAAATCTTGTTTTTTATATTGTTTAGTCCCTATAGCCATATCTTCATTTGCATAAGAGATGGCAGCTAAAAAAAGTATTGATAATAATAAACTTATTCTTTTCATTTCCATATTTTAAATTTTTTAAATCTTTTTAATTTTTCTTGTCGGTATAAAAATATATACCAACAAAAATATTATTCCAACAGCTAATGGGAAATAATATCTATCTTCCAAATTACTAAATATATTTGCTGTTCCTTCTATTTTATTTAATTTATTAAGTCTAGTTGCTAAATTATTGACAGAAGACTGACTTAAATTATAATATTTACCGCCCGTAGCTAAAGCTATTTGTTCTAATGTAGCGGAATCTAATTTTGTTACAACCGTTTTACCTTTTTCATCCTTTAGATATTCTTTAAATTCACCATTTTCATAAGTTGGAATAGGTTCCCCTTTCTGTGTCCCTATTCCAACACAGAAAATTTTTGTTTGGCTATCTATTGCCAGTTGCAATGATTTATTTAAATCTCCATCAAAACTTTCGCCATCAGTAATGATTACAAGCGCTTTTGTATTTGAAGGAATTTTCTCTAAACTCGTACAAGCTAAATCTATAGGTGCCGCAATATTTGTCCCTTCAAAAGGCACAGCAGATGTATCTAAAAGAGAAAGAAACATCTCAAATGCTTTTATATCTGAGGTTAAAGGACATTGCCAATAAGCTTGCCCTGCAAAAGCTATTAATCCTACTCTTTCCCCTTTCAATTGTTCTGTTAAATCTTTAAAAACAATTTTTGCTCTTGTTAATCTATCCGGTTTTAAATCTTGTGCTAACATACTTTTTGATACATCTAATGCAATAACAATATCACTCGATAAAGATTTTGCTTCTACTTGTTTAAGGCCCCACTTTGGTCTTGCTATTGCAATAACTATAAAAAATAATGCTAATATAAAACAACTATTTTTTATTAAAACTCTTGTAAAATTTATATTTAATAAATTATTCCAAAGAGAACTACTTGTAAATTCATTTATTGTTCTTTTTGATAATTTATATGAAATAAAAAATATCACTGCTACAACAGCAACAACTATGAGAAGTGATAAAGCATTAATATTTTGAAACATTTATGGCAACCTCTTAAAAACTGTAAGTTTTAGTATAAAACCTAAAACTAAAATCCAGAATGCAGGAATTAAAAATTTCATATATTGTTCATTATAATTTACTGATTTTGTATATTCAACTGTTGTCTTTTCAAGTTTATCAATGCTTACAAAAGCTTCTGATAATTCTTTTGATGTTTGTGCATAAAAATATTCTCCGTCAGTTTTTGCAGCAATTTCTTTTAATAGATTTTCATCTAAATCCATGCCTTGCGCTTTCACTTGTCTTTTACCGAAAAACATATCTTCAACTTCATAATAGTCATCTTGACTACCTATACCTACTGTATATATTTTAATGTTGTTATCTTTTGCAAGTTGTGAAGCGACCAAGGGATCAATCTCTCCCATATTATTATTCCCATCAGTAAGTAAAATAATAATTTTACTTTTACTGTCTATTTTGGATAACCTATTAACAGCAGTTGCAAGTGCATTCCCGATAGCTGTCCCATCTACTTTCGTAATTTTTGTATTTATGTAATCTACAAAATTTATTAAAGCATCTTTGTCTAATGTTAATGGACATTGTGTGAATGCTATCCCGCTAAAAACTACTATACCTATCCTGTCACTTATTCTTTTTAATATAAATTCTTTTGCTCTTGCCTTTGCATTTTCTATTCTTGACAGATTTACAGATGGATCTATTGCTTCCATACTTGTTGAAGTATCAATAACTAACATTATATCAATACCATTTGCTTGAAAAATCTCATATTTAGATGAACTTTGTGGTCTTGCTAAAGCAAGTATGGCAAGAATTATTCCTAATAATATTAAAATTTTTGGCAAAATTAAAAATTTTGTTCTTAAACCTCTTTGATTATTAAATAAAAAAATTGAAGAAAATTTTAACGAACTTTTCTTATAATATTTTCCTTTCAAAAAAAATAGTATTAATATTATTGGTATTAATGATAGTAAATAGACATATAAAAATCTCATATTCTTTCCACAAAATTCTTTGCTGTTTTAAAATCCTCTTCTATATTTTCTTGTGTTGGGATTACTTTCGCAAATTTTACGAAATCACAACTTATTAAATAATTTTTAAGTTCCCTGTTATAATCTAAAGGCGCTTTATTTTTTAATAATACAAAAAGTTCATTAGTAGTTTTTTCAAGTCCGTCAATATTATATACTCTTGATACATAATATCTTAAAATATCTGACAATTTATCGTAGTAATCTTTTATTTGACCTTTTTCTATAAGATTAAGTATTTGTAAATTTTCTAATTGTGATAATGCATATTCTTTTGGCGGTATTGCACGAATAATTTCTTCTTGTGTTTGTTTACGAGTTCTTTTTTTAAAAAATTTATATATATAATATATCAACACTAAAAATAAAATAATTATAAATAGAATTTTCAAATACCACCAGACACCATGACCAAATACTACAATACCTTTTATATCTAAAATATCTTGACTTGGTTTTTGTGGATTTAAAACGCTCTTTATTTCTAGTTGTTTTGCCTTTGTTTTAATAAATTTAGATTGATCATTAACTGTATAAGCAATATCTACAGATAATAGCTCAACTTTTCCTGATTTAAAACAAGTTAAGATAAAATCAATTCCACCGGTTGAACTAGGCTGAATATCTAATAATTCAAAATCACCAAAATTAAGAGATTGAAGTTTTGTTTTATCAAGATTATCTATAGTTAACCCATCTGCTTTGACTTTTAAAGTAGCTTTATCACCAACTGTAAGATTATCTTGTGGAGAAAAATTCTGTTCAAAAGCAAAGCAATTTATGGAAACTAACAAGAGTATAATTATTATTTGCAACTTTTTTTTCATACTATTTTTACTTCTTATTTTATAATTTGTGTATTAGCAATAATCCCATTTATCATAACTGTAGAAGTACTATTAACAATATTTTTTGCTGTATCTGTGCTTAATATTATACTTTCTCGTACAGTTGTTGATGTACTTATAGCAATATCATTGTCTTTTATTTCATCTATAGATAAACTTTTAAGTTTTTCTATAGATGCTTCATGATTTTGATCTGCTGCCAACTTAAACCATTTTTTTGCTTCATCTGTATCTTGTGCTACACCTTCACCATTAGAATACATAATACCAATCATATATTGTGCTTCTTTATCATTATTTGTTGTAGCTGCTTCTTTAAAATATTCAAAAGCAAGCGGATAATTTTGTGCAGTATTTAATCCTTCATAATAAACCACCCCTAACATGTAAATAGCTTCTTTGTTATCACTAACTGAAGCTTGTCTAAAATATTCAAGAGCTGCCGGATAATTTTTATATCCTAAATCTCCATAATAATACATTAAACCTAATACATATTCAGCATAAGAATTACCTTGTTTTGCCGCTCTATTATACCAATTAAAGGATGATTTATAATTTTTATTATTATAATAATATTCACCTAATTCAATTTGAGCTTTATCATATCCAGATTCAGCTGATTCTTTAAATAATTCTCTAGCTTTTTCTATGTTTTGGTCTACACCTTCACCTCTTTTATACATTTTCCCTAAACAATACTGGGCTCTTCTATCATTTTGTTCTGATGCTTTTTTATACCACTTAACAGCTTCTTCAATATTTTTTTCTACTATTCTTCCGTTATAATATAACTCACCCATTTTATATTGAGCATCAACATTAGCATTCTGTGCTGATTTCTGGTACCATTTTAAAGCTTCTTTTGCATCTTTTTTCACCCCTACTCCATTTTCATACATTTCACCCAAATAAAATTGTGCACTATTTTGCTCTTGAACTGATGCTTTTTTATACCATTTTACAGCCTCTTCATCACTTTGGCGTATATCCCCGGTTCCACTAGCATGGAATCCGCCAACTTCATATTGTGCATTGGGATTGCCTTGTAAAGCTGATTTTTTGAACCATTTATATGCTTCTTGGTAATTCGGATCTATTTCTTCTCCATTGTAGTACATCATCCCGATGTTATATTGCACAATCGGATCTTTTTCATCAGGGTTTACTTGGAAACAAAAAATATTTTTTAAACTAATAAAAAATATTACTACTGCAACAGTTAATATTAATACCTTTTTCATTTAAATACCCCTTTGTTTTTTTGTTATTAACTTTAATAATGCTTAATAACTTTTGTTTCCCTATTTTTAAAAAATTTAATCAATTCCAATATATATGGTTTGTCTGTTGATATGTCTATAACATCTGATTTTGATGTTTTAAAAATATTATTCAAATAACTATTATGTTCTTGGAAATTTTTATAGTATTCGTTTTGAATATCTTTTGATGAAAAATCAACATCTATACATAATCCTGTTTCTGCATCTTCTAATGTAAAAATACCTTTTTTAGGAATTTCTTGTTCTTTAGGATCTGAAATCTTAACACAAACTAAATCATGCTTTTTAGATGTCACTTTTAACAATTTATCAAAATTTTTATCTTGAAAATCTGATATTAAAAACACTAAAGCTTTTCTCTTACATAATTTATTTAAATATCTTAAAGCATTTTCTATATTTGTTTGTTTATTCTGTGGCTTATAACTTAAAATAATATCTATTAACTTTAATATGTGCTTTTTATTTTTTTTAGGTTTTATATATTTTTCTACAATATCAGTAAAAGCCAAAAGTCCTGCCCTATCATTATTTTTTAGAGCAGAAAAAGCAAGGACAGAGGTTAACTCTGCTATCAATTCATTTTTTGTAATATTTTTACTACCGAAGTGACCTGAAGCACTCAAATCTATAACAAACATTACTGTTTGTTCTCTTTCTTCATCATACTTCTTAATATAAGCTCTATCTCTTCTTGCTGTAACACTCCAAGAAATTCTTCTTATATCATCACCAGGAGCATATTCTCTAACTTCACTAAATTCAAGCCCATGACCTTTAAAAACACTATGATATTTCCCTGAAAAAACATCATCAACAAGTTTTTTTGATCTAAGTTCTATCTTTTTAATTTTTGATAAAATTTCTGAATTTAACAATTATAAATTCTCCAAATATCAAATTATAATATTAACTTTACAAATTACGGAACTTCAACACCATCAAAAATTTGTTTTATTATATCATCACTTGTAAGTTCTTGAGCATCTGCATCATAAGTTGTAAGAATTCTATGTCTTAAAACATCCGGGCCAATATCCTTAATATCTTCAGGAGTTACAAACCCTCTGCCATTTAAGAAAGCAAGAGCTTTACCTGCTAAATTAAGATTAATTGTTGCTCTTGGTGATGCTCCAAAAGCTATAAGATTTTTTAATTCTTTTAGGTTATATTTTTCAGGTTTTCTAGTAGCAAAAACGATATCAACTATATAATTCTTCACTTTTTCATCAACATAAATATCGTCAACAGCTTTTTTTGCTTCTTCTAAATCATGTAGTGTTATAACAGAATTTATTTCAATTTTTTTTCTCGTGGAGTATCTATCTAAAATTGTTCTTTCTTCCTGTTCAGTAGGATAATCTAATTTCAATTTCAACATAAATCTATCAACTTGAGCTTCTGCTAACGGATATGTCCCTTCCTGCTCTATAGGATTTTGTGTTGCAAGAACTAAAAACGGATCCGGCAATGGATAAGTAACATCACCTATTGTAACTTGTCTTTCTTGCATTGCTTCTAAAAAAGCACTTTGTACTTTTGCAGGAGCTCTATTAATTTCATCTGCGAGAATAAAATTTGCAAATACAGGTCCTTTTTTTACATTGAAATTTCCTTGTTTTGAATCATAAATTAGGGTACCAGTTAAATCTGAAGGTAATAAATCCGGTGTAAACTGTATTCTCTTAAAATCCCCGGAAACTGCCTTTGCCATGGTATTTACAGCCAATGTTTTAGCAAGACCCGGAACACCTTCTAATAATATATGCCCATCTGACAAAAGACCAACTAACATTCTTTCTATAATATAACTTTGTCCAACTATAACTTTTGAAACTTCATTCAATAATCCCTTAATAGCCAAAGATTGCTGTTTAACTTTTTCATTTAAACTTTTAATATCAACAGTTTCTGACATAATCCTACTCCTTTAAATAAAAATCATTTTGGCACTCTAAAACTTATAGTGCTAATTGTATAATTTTATAATCTAAAAATCAACATTATGTACATATATTAATTCTTTAAATTATTAATTTTTTTTCTTTTTTTTTGATATCTTTCCAAAGTTTAATTACATCTTCTTCCGTTTTTACTTTGGATTTACCAAAAACATGAGGATGTCTTCTAATAAGTTTTTTATTCAAATGTTCTATTACATCATAAATATCAAAAAGATTACTTTCTTTTGCTATCTGTGCATGAAAAACAACTTGTAATAACACATCCCCTAACTCTTCTTTAATATTTTCAATATCTTTTTTTAAAATAGCTTTTTTTAATTCTCTGGATTCTTCAAACAAATATTTAATGAGTGTTTCATGTGTTTGTTTCTTATCCCAAACACATCCATTTTTACCTCTTAACCGTTTAAAAATATCTACCAGTTTAAAAAAGCCTATATCTTTTTTTCGTTTTTCCATAATAATATTTTCCTAGTTTGACATTAGATTGTGCAAATGATATATTTTTTAGACTTAAAACTCAATAAATTCATATCTTTGCCGAGGTGGTGGAATGGCAGACACGCAGGTCTCAGAAGCCTGTCCCTGCAAAGGGGTGCGAGTTCAAATCTCGTCCTCGGCATATTACTACAACAGTTTTACATAAATGAATAAGTTAATAAATACAATTTAAAGATATTTTTATTTCTGGGAAAAAATAGAAGTAAGTCCTTTCCACCACGGTAATCTCTTAGATTCCAATACTTTTAAAGTTCTCCCTTTCGAAACTTTAGAAATTCCAGTAATTAAATTAGCATATTCCACATATACATCATAGTAATTATCTTGTTCTTTTATATTATGTACAGGTGCTGCAAATGGTATCATTTCATTGTCTTTTATTGCACCAATCAAATGTCCTAAATAATGAGATATGTCTCTAGTATCTATAATCGTCACAAGTACCATATCTCCTTCTACAATATTTTCAACTTTCTTACCTGCATTATCTTCAAGTATTACAACTTCTAATTCTATAGCTACCATATCTTGAAAAGAAGATGTTCCCAAATGACTATCCGGAAGATAATTTGGAAGTTTTTTAAAATCTCTCAATGTTAATTCTTCTGCAACTATTTCTACTTGAATATCATTATCAACAAAAAATTCTTC
>Ga0172381_10001792_pt1 | contig 24560 bp, 20 predicted proteins | sample Leawel6488metaG_FD_119754 | JGI IMG/M metagenome (GOLD analysis project Ga0172381, IMG submission 119754) | Leachate microbial communities from a municipal landfill in Southern Ontario, Canada - Leachate well 64-88 metaG | ecosystem: Engineered > Solid waste > Landfill > Unclassified | place... | reverse complement strand
CCGTGTCTTCGATCAAAACATTGCCACAATTTTTGCTTTGCTGCGCCTCGCATTATTCAACATCGCTATCTTGGTGGGGATCCAGAAGGGTCGGGTGTGGATATGGATATTGGAACACCCCCTGCTAAGTATTGACAAATATTATTAAAGCTAGTATAGTAAATTTAAGAAGGAGGTAAAATTTGGATATTGGATTTTCAATGATGGGTGAGACAAATTACTTTGCTAAGTGGTATTTGCCCACCGTGCCGTTCCACCAGCAATGGATTGCGGCGGTAAAGGCTTTAGAGCACTTTGGGGAATTCGCCAAAGCCAACAAGTTAAAATCGCTGGAGTTGGACTGGACGTATCCCCATGGGAACTTCGATGAGTTGAGCCGATTTGGCGCGATTCGTAAGGTTATCGAGCGTTTATCGCAAGATTATTCTGCGAGCCATCACGGGCCGATGGCCAGTATGGCTTCGGATGATCCGGTTTTGCGGCGAGCGCACGCGGCGGAAGTATTGCGGTGCATTATGTTCGGGCAGGCAATTGACTCTGATATGTTGCACGTGGTGCATCTGATCGACAGCGAATACCGGCCGCCCTGGAAGCGATTTCAAGGGGACGATCCGGTGTATGATGCGGCCCGGATGACCAAGGCCGGAATTGCCAGCGCCCTGGATTTAAAAAATCAGCTTGAGATTGCCGTTGAAATGGGAATGCCTGGTTTCAAAGAAGGAAAATTCAAGATTGGTCTCGAGACGTTAAGCGCCGGAATGCCCGCGTTTCATCATCCGAATGAATTTAAGACGCTATTGGATGATAATTTCGGGCTAGTTCTTGATTTGTGTCATCTTGACGGCAACGAGATTCCTGTTTGGGAAACCATCGAGCAGTCGTGGGAGCATATTTTCGAGATCCATTTAACCGCAAATGATCGCGGATATGACGACCACTGCGGGCTGAACGATTGTACGATCAAGATTCTTGGCCAACTTCGGGATCGCGGATTTAAGGGCAGGATTATCGCGGAAATAAAACCGAAGTTTATCGCGCCAAGCATTGCCCTGTTAAGGCGGGAAGGCTTTATGTGAACCGTTTGCAAAAAATCGGTGGCATGGTTGCCAAAGATTTTTTTGCGGACGGTCTTTTTTTGCGTATTCTAGCGGTGGCCAATCTTTACAATTATTAAAATATGTGCTATGATAAGTTAGTTTTGTAATTAGGGGTGAAATTTAAATGACTCTTGGTAGGATAGTAATAATCGCTTTAATCCTCGTATTTTTAATCGGGTTTGGCGGTGCGGATACGGTTCTCAATTTTAATGGACATTGGGGGACGCAGGAAGAGATAGAAGGACATGATATTGATGTTGGATACCTTATGGAAGCTTTCAACGGCTCCAACGTTACCGTGACCGATGTTAACTACAGCGGCGGGCAACTAACCGAGAAATCGCCATTCGAATACATCGATCCGATAGGCGAGGCAATTGTCGAGTGTAACGACACCAACATCGTTATTGTGGGGCATTCGATCGCGCCACTGATGTTGGTGATGGCAATCGAGAAATACAACCAGTCCCACAAGATTGCCGGGATGATATCGCTGGGAGGCATGTGGGGCGGGGTACCATTCCCGATCTACCAGTTGCTTAACGCGACAATGAAGAATTTCCGGACCGATTCAAAGTTTGTACTTGAAACCGGACCAGAAAGTGAATTTGTATGGTGGGTGAAGATCACAAGGATGAATTATCCGATCGTGGAGATTCATGGATGGGTAGAGATGATTTTCGGTGTTGGCGGGTTTGACAGCACCAGTATATTTGTCCCGCGGCCGGGTTCCAAGGTTATAACTATTGTGCCGGCTTTCCACCCCCTGATGTATCGAAACGCAGAGGTTGAGAAGACGATCGTGGAAGAAAGCAGAATTCTGTTTTCTTCCCATTTTTTAAAAACGCGCAAAACAAATCACTATTTAAAAAACGCCGTCTAATATTTTGGGCGTTTCTCTGCAATTTTTATTTTAGACGCCAGTAGCAGCTTGCTCTGGATCGGAATTAGAATTTCCGGTGTTAGCAGGGAACAGTTAGGATCAACATAGGGTAAGAGTAATAAACCCTTTTTGGAGGCTAAGCCAGCTCTTTTACGTTAGGATATACCTATCTCCGGCTTTCCAGGGCCGAGGACAAGGTTTCTTCGTCGGCGTATTCGAGTTCGCCGCCCAATGGCAATCCGACACCCAATCGGGTGATTTTCTTGTTTAGTGGCTTTAAGAGCGCTTGAAGATGTTGGATCGTGTCCAGGCCTTCATTGGTGGGGTTTATCGCCAATACGATTTCGGCAATATGCGGATCTTTTTGTATTCTTTCCAAAAGCGCGCCTTGGCGCAAATGGCGGTTATCGTTTTTTTTTAACCCCGAGATTGTGCCGCCAAAAATGAAGTACAAGCCTTTGTAACTCTTGGTTTTTTCGATCGAGGCCAGGTCGGTTTCGCTGGCGACGACACAAAGCAGGGTTTTATCGCGCTTTGAGTCGGCACAAACGGGGCATTGCGGTTTATCCGATTCATAGGCAGTAAAGCAACCGGGACAGGTTTTAATCTTGTTTTTGAGGTCGGCAATCGCAGCCAGCAATTCCTTGACGGTTTTGTTGTCCTGGCGCAAGAGATAAAACACAAAACGCGCCGCGGTGCGCGGCCCCACGGTGGGAAACTTACTAAACTGATCAATAAGTTTTTGAATGGATGGAGAGTACATTAGGAAGCCGTTTATTTCGATTTATGAATCGCGATTTATGATTTATGAATAATATGGAATATAGATACTACTTAATAAAAGTTTTTGTTTTTCTTATGAGTCCCTGCAGAAGTTGATGAACTATATTGGATTGTTCTACTAATTTATCAAAAACAATTTTATCAATATAACCGACATCTTTAGCTATTAATATTTGGTTTTTTAATTCAGTTAAAGAACCTTGGGCCTGATAATAGTATTGATTCTTTTCCTTATAAGTCTGGCGACCAAATCCTTCGGCGATATTGGAAGTAATAGAAATAGAAGCGCGTTTCATTTGGTCAGTTAACGAATACAATTCTTCTTTGGGAAATTTTTTGACTGTACCATAAACCAAAATAACTAGTTTATGTCCTTCTCTCCATACGTTAAGGTCGGTAAAATCTTTTATTGTTTTGTTTCCGGTATTTTCACTCATAAATCATAAATCGCGATTCATAAATCGTGATTTTTACTGGTCCTGGTATTCGTAGCCTTCGGTGTGGTTCTTGAAGCTCACGGTGCGGTCGTCGAAGTGCAACAGGATCTTACCCACTGGGCCGTTACGATGTTTGGCGATGATGATTTCGGCGATACCTTTGGCTTCGCTGTTTTCCCGATAGCGGTCTTCGCGATAGATGAAGGTGACCACGTCGGCATCTTGTTCGATGGCGCCGGATTCGCGCAAGTCGGAGAGTTTGGGGATCGGCGGAATACGCTGTTCCACGGCGCGCGATAACTGGGAAAGGACAAGTACCGGAATGTTAAGTTCGCGCGCCAAACCCTTAAGGGCGCGGGAATTTTCCGATACCTGTTGCACCGGACTGGCTTGGCGGTTGAGCGGTTCCATTAACTGCAAATAATCAATCACAAGCAATCCTAGTCCCTTATCCGCCTGCAAGCGGCGGCACAGGGCTTTCATTTGTAAAACCGAAGGGGAGCCGACATCATCAATGTAAAGCGGCATCTCGCCCAGGATTCCCAAAGCGCGCTGGATGCTTTCAAAGTCCGCGACCTCCAGTTTGCCAGTGCGGATTTTCCAAAGCTCAACCCCCGAGTATGCCGAGATCAAGCGGTCCACCATTTGGTCTTTTGACATTTCCAAAGAAAATACCGCCACCGGTTTTTTTTCCGACAGCGCAATGTTGGCGGCAATGTTTAATGCCAATGTGGATTTACCCAGAGACGGCCGGGCGGCCAAAATGATCAAATCAGAGTTCTGCAGGCCGGAAAGCATTTTATCCAGGTCAACGTAACCGGTGGGGATTCCACGCGTGCCGTTGCCTTGCGACAGTCGCTCGATACGCTCGAAGGCGGCCGGCAGAGTGTCGCGGATGGCGGTGAAATTTTGAGTGAGCCCAATCTGGGCGATATTGAAAATCTTTTTTTCCGCCTCATCGAGGATTTCTTCCAAATTCTCGCTTTCGTCGTAACCCATCAGCTCGATTTCCTGGGAAGCCGAGATTAAGTCGCGCAATACCCGCTTATGGCGCACAATGCGGGCGTAGGAGGCTACATGGGCGGCGCTGGGAACCACATTGACCAACTCGGTCAGATAGGCATTACCGCCCACACTTTCCAAGCTGTTTCTTTCTTTTAAGCGGTTTGACATCGACAAAAAGTCGATCGGTTCGCCTTTTTCAAAAAGTTCGCGACAAACTTCGTAAATTTCCTTATGACTGTGTTTGTAAAAATCTTCGGGTGCCAAAAGGTCCGCTACTTTGTTGATTGCGGAGCGGTCCAACATCAAGCTTCCCAGAAGCGATTGTTCGATCTCGACGCTTTGGGGCGGAATTTTGCCGGGAATTTCGGTTTGGCGGGATGTTCGTTCCATTATATTTGTGGGTCAATCGTATGAATCATCGTAACAAAGGCGCTCAATGTTTTCAACTTTACAAATGATGTTGACAAACAAAAGAATATTTTTTACAGTCAAAATAGATCATATATTCATGTTTATACCTCAAGATACGGATAGGACATCCAAAAACTCACGATGGTAGTGCAAGAGTCGGAAACCTCCTATAGCTTAACCACGAAATGCAGCCACCGCTTCTTGAAATCATTGCGCACCAGCCGAATCTTCTCTCCTCGCAGCTGTCGCGCCAGTATGCGGGTTCCGTGTCCTTCTTCGCGGAATCTGCCTGCTTTTCATATGCCTTGCAATTATGCAAGGTTTTCTTATTTTTACGTCACATTATTTGCTTGTGGATAACACATGTTGACAGTTGGTTTAACCGGGTATATATTCTTATTTACGCCCGCAAATTCCTGCCGAAATTCGGCGCCGGGCGGCACAGAAATGGCAGATTGTCTGTCTTGACAAAATAGGCAAAATATGCCATAATGTATATTGTGCGAGACTTATTGCTTGCACAATATGGAACCAAGGAGGAGAGAAAACGAGAAATCTATACAATGGGTTTGACAAAACGGTCGAGTATTTCTGCAATAACAAGCCGCTAGGCTACAGCCTCGTACTGGGGGCATGGGTGGCGTTCTTGGCAAGTTGTATCGTAAACTGTTAGTCAAACCTGGTTCTCCGACCTGTAATATCAGGCCTCCGGAGAACCTTTTCAATTCTTTTGGGGCAAAATTATTTATGGCAATAATAATTTGGCTTCAAAAGCTGTGGAAAAGTCCGAATGCTTGACATTGTTGGACGGATAGACTAGTATTACATTTGTAAACATGAACATGGCAGAAAAAGCAAAAGCCAAAAAGGACGTAAAAAAGAAGAAGGCGGCACCCAAGGTTTGTACCTGCAATTGCTGCGCTTGTAAATAAGGATTGAATCTCCCGAAAGCGACGCGAAAAGTCATATAATATGATTGATATGATTTTTTGTTTGTCTTTTACAGATTGATAGCCTGGTAAGCACTCCAAAAGTAAATAGTGAAAGCGTTGGATTGAAATTGAAAAGAATATTTTAGATTTTCCACCTAAAATATTTTGCAACATCAAAGAATTTTTTGAAGTTGCCTTGAACTCTGTTTTTTTGAGGATTTGATCCTGGTCCAGGATGAACGCTGGCAACGTGGATAAGGCATGCAAGTCGAGCGGATCATATGTCTTGCACAAGGGAATTCTACTCAAGTGGTAAGTTTTCAACTCTTAACAAAGGATGCAGTATTTATTTAGTATGAAGAGCCTTGAATGTTAGGGGAAGAAGTAGTATTGCGAGATAGGATTTTCTTGTGCAAGATGTATGGTTAGCGGCGAACGGGTTAGTAACACGTAGATATCTACCATTGACTCGGGAATAGCCCGTCGAAAGACGGAGTAATACCCGATGGTCCCGCAAGGGTAAAGGCGCAAGCCGGTTAATGATGAGTCTGCGGACTATCAGCTAGTTGGTGAGGTAATGGCTCACCAAGGCTATGACGGTTAGGGGAAGTGAGAGCTTGTTCCCCAACACTGGGACTGCGACACGGCCCAGACACCTACGGGTGGCAGCAGCCGAAAATATTGGACAATGGGCGAAAGCCTGATCCAGCGACGTTGCGTGGAGGATGAAGACGTTCGCGCTGTAAACTCCTTTTCTAGGGAAAGAAGTAATTGACGGTACTCTAGGAATAAGCGGGGGCTAATTCTGTGCCAGCAGCAGCGGTAATACAGAACCCGCAAGCGTTATCCGGATTTATTGGGCGTAAAGTGTTCGTAGGCGGTCTGTAAAGTCTGGTTTCAAATACCTCGGGCTTAACCCGGGGGGCGAACCGGATACTGACAGACTTGAAGATGCTAGGGGTTATCGGAACGCACGGTGTAGGGGTGAAATCCGTTGATATCGTGCGGAACACCAAAAGCGAAGGCAGATAACTGGGGCAATCTTGACGCTGAGGAACGAAAGCGTGGGGAGCAAAAAGGATTAGATACCCTTGTAGTCCACGCCCTAAACAATGGATACTGGTTGCTTGAAGTGTCGACCCTTCAAGTGGCGAAGCTAACGCGTTAAGTATCCCGCCTGGGAAGTACGGTCGCAAGACTAAAACTCAAAGGAATAGACGGGGGCTCACACAAGCGGTGGATCATGTGGCTTAATTCGACAACAAACGAGTAACCTTACCTAGCTTAGACATTCTAATGATCGCCGGATGAAAGTCCGGTTTCCCACAAGGACATTAGTTCAGGTGCTGCATGGTTGTCGTCAGCAGGTGTCGTAAGATGCACGCTTAGATGCCGTAACCTGCGCAACCCTTATCGTATGTTTTACTTGTCATACGAAACTGCCGGGGACAACTCGGAGGAAGGTGAGGATGACGCCAAATCAGCACGGCCTTTGACAGCTAGGGCCGCACACGTGATACAATGACTGTTACAAAGGGCAGCGAAGCCGCAAGGCAGAGCAAATCCCATCAAAAACAGTCCCAGTTCGGATTGGAGTCTGCAACTCGACTCCATGAAGCCGGAATCGCTAGTAAACGTGAATCATGACGTCACGTTGAATATGTTCCTGAGCCTTGTACTCACCGCCCGTCACGCCAAGCGAGTTGGGGACAGCCGAAGCGCCTCGCAAGAGGAACTAAGCTGGATTCAATGAGAGGGGCGAAGTCGTAACAAGGCACGGGTAGGGGAACCTGCTCGTGGATCAATTAATTTACATTTTTGAGTGTCGGCTCGAGTTGAGAGATGAGAATTCTTCTCTTAACACTAAGACGCTGATCGGTTCGTCTCTAAGAAACCGATTTGAGAGTTCAAGGTGACTTTAAGAAATTCTTTGCAAAGCAAAAAGAAACCAATTTATTGGTTTCTTTTTGCTTTGCATAATATTTAAACGTTTTTTGTCTTTTATGTAAGATAAAATTGATGCAAATCGTTTGCCTTTTTTGTAAAAAGGTGTTTTTATGTTGACATTCGGATTTATTTGTATTATAAATAAATGGTGATCTGTTTGAATTTTGTCTATGGATTAGCTATGGCACTATTGCTGATTTCATCCAGCGTAGTCTCGGCGGCATCGATTGGCGATGAGCGCATCAATGAAGCAAGGGCTCTTTGCGATAATACAGATAAGATAGTAGGGGACGGTGGACGTATAAACGAATATTATTATGCGGCTATATGTGCCATTCTACTGGAAATCTTGTATGAATTAAGGGCTGAACATGACGAAGGGAATTCAATGCAAAATAATACAATTCCTGCGATTTATATTTGATTAGTTGAGAATCCCGGTAGCTAGAGCTTGGAAAAAACTTCCAAGCTTTTACATTTTAGATGATATTTACATGTAAGCGGTGGCGTGTTAGTTAGTCCTTAAGTATTGAGTTGTACCGTAATAACTGAATAATCAGTCGCGATGGAGATGATAGATATGGGTGAATTAAGGCCGGTGGAAAAATTATGTCTAATGGGCCTGGCAGGGGAAGAGAAAGTGACGCCAAAAAATGAGCTGGCGGCGATTCTGGCGTACTTGTGCTATTGCGAATATGTCGTTATTGAAGCAGACTCGCTGCGACTGACTCCAAGCGGCGAAAGGACAATTACGAGCCGGATGGCGCGGGCAAGCGGAATACTAAGAACATATGAAATTGCGATCTTAGAAAACGTTGGCCGATATGATTTTATGAACCTGATGTCGACTATGTTTGCCGGTGATTTTGGGGAAGAGCTAATTTCCCAAGGGCTCTGGCGGATCGAAAAAACAAAGGGCCGCATATTTGATCGTCGGACGGTGGTCCAAACCGAGATCGCACTTCCGATATTGGACAAAATGAAGGAAGTAAGGACTACGATCGAGAAGGCAATCGCCTCTGGGAGGCCGTTAAGTCCTCGCGAATTGATGGATGCTTACGCATTCCCGAGCGTCATATTATGCGGTGACCTTGAAAAAGACGCGCAAAGAATATTTGGGTCGGCTTGTCGGGGGCAGCAAGCCAATAACTTATTTCTCATTGCCACGATTACGGAGGTAATCCAGGAAATGGCCACAAACCAGTTACTCGCGCAAATTCAGGCAAACCAAAATACTCAGCTCGGAGTATCGTAGTTTGGCGGGAAAACAGTAAATTCCCGCTTTTTATATTGCATTTTTAGCTTGACAAAAGGTTATGATTAAATAATTCAGGAGGATTTAAATGGCAAAAGTTAAGGTAGTCGATGATAACGAGTTGGTTGTGTGTGCAACGGGCTTAATATTCATGATGGATGAAACCGGGACGTACCATGTTACCCAAAAGAACCAACTAAAGCTCCCGATACGAATCACCGCATGCGGTAAAAAGGACTCGGTATTGTCGGAAAAAGCGGAGGCGGTGCCACGAGCACAAGCATGTCCGGATTGTATCCGGAAAAGCAATGGCGGAGTTATTCCTGCTTAAGGCCAATTAGCGGCCTTGTTTTTTTACAAACGCCGGCCGGATTGATAGAATATAAAAAAGACAATATGGAAAACGACAATATAAAGCTTCCTAAAAAAATTGCAGCGTTTTTGGATAAATCCGGGGTTAAATTTGAGACAATAGGACATCGCACGGTTTATACCGCCTATGACAAAGCCGCGACTTTGAAGGTAAAACCGGCGGCGATCGTTAAAGTCTTGGTGGTAAAAATGGACAAGGAGCTGGCAATGGCGGTTATTGGCGGCGACCGGAGTCTTGATATTGAAAAATTACAAAAAGCCTCCAAATCGACAAAGCTTGATTTTGCCAAGGAAAAAGTCATTGCCGAGGCATTCAAGGGGGTGGATCCGGGAACAATGCCGCCGTTTTCAGGACTGTGGCCAATGAAAGTATTTTGCGATAAAAAATTACTGGAATCGCCCAAATTGATTTTATCGGCGGGAGCTTACGAGTGTTCCATAAAGATCGCTCCGGGAGCCTTTAAAAAAATCAACCCGGAAATGGCAATCGGTATTTTTTCCAAGGCCAAGGAAAAGAAAGCAAAATCAAAGCCCAAACCAAAAACGGTTTCAAACCCGAAAAAGCGGCAAGCCTTGAATAAAAAGAAAAAATAGTGTATAAAGAACTCTGTAGAGAAGATGATTTTTTGTGTTGCTTTGGGCGATTAGTTCAGTGGCTAGCCTACGCTAAAGCTTCGGCGAAGCAAAGTAGAACGCCCCTCGCAATTCTTTGCTCGGGATTTCATCGCTCTGGCTCGGCCACTTCCAATCCAATTGTTTTTAAGGTTTATTTGGGCGATTAGTTCAGTAGTAGAACGCTGTCCTGATAAGACAGAGGTCAAAGGTGCGATCCCTTTATCGCCCACACTCGCAAAACGAAAAAACGCCGCTAGGTGTTTTTTTGTTTTGGTACTGCCCTCAATCTTGCAAGCGTAAATGCAGCGAGCAAACACATTGCCTCGGCCAGCATAAACGAATTGGCGTAACTCCCGGTTTCCAGAATTTTGGTAATATTTTGACCGCCGGGGCCTAATGTTTCGTAAGGTATTTTTTGCGCCAAAAAACCGCCAAAATAAAATCCAATAATGGATGGCCATAGCAAAACTCCAAAAGTTATCCAAGCTTCCCAAAACCAGCAGCATCAGCCCGCAAAGAGTGAATATCGCGATTAATGTTTTTTCGCGCCCCCTTTTGTCCGAAATGCACCCCCAAACAATTCGGCCCAAACTATTTAAAATCGAAACTGTCATCACTGCCAATGTTTCCTGCGCCAGGATTTGCGAAAATTCCGCCGTTGGAATGATTTTGGCGATCTTAACAAAACCGGCCGCGGCCGGTGCCTGCCAGATATTAACCAAATTCATGATCACCATCAATCCGACCGCGTCGCCGATAGAATAGGTAATCCATAAAATCCAAACCCGCCGGGTTTGGATTATCTCTTTGGTCGTGAAATCAGCTTTTTGATTGTTGGCCGCCGCGGGGAGAGCCTATCCCGCGGGACAATAACCGGTCGGCAGCACGCGCACTAACTGCGCTCCGACTACAATGGCAAAAAAATAAATCAAGCCAAGACATTAAAGAAATTGCAATTCGCTCATTTTTTGCTAATGTACATTTGTTGAATTTGTACAATTCATGAGAAAGTCTTGGAGGCGCTGGGGCGTCCCTTGCTCAACGCTAAGCGTTGGGCCCGTAGCTCAATCGGTAGAGCGCCTCATTTGCAATGAGGAGGCAGGGAGTTCGAATCTCCCCGGGTCCACAAAAATTATTAAAACAGGAGGTCAGCGGTCCGAATCCGCTTGGGTGCACAAGTTGGTAAATTTTGGAACCCCGTCTTAAAGGCGGGGTTTTAATTTTGCCTTTGGCGAAATACTCAAAATCTACTGCTTTATCCACATTTGTTTTGCAATCAACATTGCAGCGAGTTGTTCCGTATGTTCAAAATGGTATAATTTTATCATAGGAAATATTTTGCAAATGATTTCCGTTATCAGAAAATTTTTTGTGAATTGGAAAAAAACATCCAAGCTGGTTGGTTTTGTTTTGGTTGGAATGATGGCCGGATCTTTGCTCACCGGCCAAGCTCAGGCGTTTGTTTTTGGCAGCCAGCGGCAGGCGTCGCAATGGATCCAGGCTGGCGCGAACCTGATCAGTTTGCGCAATGAAACCAATAATCTGCGCATCGGCAGTGACGGCAATCTATATGTAGATACCACGGCAGGCCGCGTCGGCATCGGCACAATTTTGCCCACTGCGGCTTTGCATTTAAAAGCCGGCACAAATAGCGCCAATGGTGCGCCGCTAAAATTCACCGCCGGGTCAAATCTGGATGCGGCCGAAGCTGGCGCGATGGAGTTCGATGGAACCAATCTCTATTTTACCCCGGTGGCGCTAAGAAAAACCATTGCCTTCACTGATTCGAATACCACCGGCAACGCGGCCACGGCCACCAATCTTGTCGGACTCACTGCCACGGTCACGAATTTAAATTCGGTTACTGGATTGCTGGGAACCGCGGCATTTACCGCCGGCACGGAGTATGCCACTGCGGCCCAAGGAACATTGGCCGCCAACGCGCTGCCTGCGGTATCTTTTACCGATGCGGCTGTGACCGGAAAACCGATCACCGGATATTTAAGCGGCGCCGGAACCGTGGTGGCCACGGATACAATCTTGCAGGCAATAAATAAGCTGAACGGCAACACTGAACTCAAGGCGCCCATTGTTTCACCAACTTTCACGGGCACAGTTTCGGGTATTACCGCGGTAATGGTGGGCGCGCCTTCCGGTTCCGGAACTTCATCGGGAACCAACACCGGTGACAATGCGGTAAACACTTTGTATTCCGGCTTAGTCACCAATGCGACTCATACCGGGGATGCTACCGGCGATACGGCGCTGACTGTGGTTAAAATTAATGGCGTTTCGCTCGCCGGACTGGACACCGGTATTTTGAAAAATACCACCGGTACCGGCGTTCCCAGCATCGCCGTTGCCAACGATTTTCCGACACTTAATCAAAATACCATCGGCACCGCCGCGGGGTTGACCGCGCAATATATTGATTGGAATTCCGGCGCGGGCGGATCTTCGATTGCCAATAAACCGACTTTGGGAGCAATGAGTTCGGGGGCATACCCCGGCGCGGGGATCGCGGTTTCCACGGGCGTGACTTGGGGAACTCCGATTACCGATAATTCCGCCAATTGGAACACCGCATATGGTTGGGGAAATTGGGCGCATACAACGCTGGCGGGATATGGTATTACCGACGCCCTCGGGCTTCATGCCACGGCGGATGCGGTAGTTGGTTTTTCGCCGGCTTCGGGGAAAACATTAACCGTGAGCGAAACCATAACTTTAACCAGCGCTAATGATACCAGTGTCATCACTTTTCCATCCGGAACCAAAACTCTTCTCGCTGCCGACGGCAACGGCTCATCGCTCACCAATTTAACCGCGGGGAATTTGTCCGGGACGATTCCGGCCGGAGTTTTAGGTAATTCTTCATTATATGTCGGCACCACGCAAATTGCGCTCAACCGCGGCAGCGCCGCGCAAGCGCTGACCGGGGTCACCAGTATCGACGGCAACGCGGCCACGGCCACCAATCTCGTCGGCCTTACCGCGTCGGTCACGAATTTGAATTCGGTTACTGGATTGCTGGGAACCGCGGCCTTTACTTCCAGTACGGAGTATGCCACCGCGGCCCAGGGGACCTTGGCCGCTAACGCTTTGCCCGCGTCAGCATTTACCGATGCGGCGGTCACCGGAAAATTGATCACCGAATATTTAAGCGGATCGGGAACCGTGGCCGCCACGGATACGATTTTGCAAGCGATCAATAAATTAAACGGTAATGACGCGCTTAAAGCGCCGCTTGTCAGCCCGACTTTTACCGGCGTTCCCGCCGCTCCAACCGCAGCGGCGGGAACCAATACCACGCAACTTGCCACCACCGCATTTGCAACAACAGCGGACAACTTGAAAGCCAATCTGGCATCGCCAACATTTACCGGCACAGTTACCATACCAACGCCCTTTACCTTGGGCGCAACCAATGTTACCGCTAACGGAACCGAATTAAACTTGTTGGATGGGCTAACTGCCGCGGCGGCAGAGCTAAATATCTTGGATGGAGTTACCGGGCTAACTGCCGCGGAATTAACTAATCTGGGTGGTGTTACCGCAACTGCCGCGGAATTAAACTATGTTGACGGTGTAACCAGTGCCATTCAAACACAACTGGGGCTTAAAGCACCGTTGGCTAGCCCAACTTTTACGGGAACGGTTACCGCCCCAACTTTTTCGGGAAATGTGACCGGCAACATAACTGGAAGTGCGGGCAATATTGCTGTGGTTGATATAAGAAGCACGACTCCCACGCCGGATGGAATTGGAACCGACAAAGCGGTTACAGCGCAATTTAATAATCAATGGGGAGGCACATGGCGATCGGCACTTACGGTAAACGGATGGAGTGACGGTTATGCGGTTTGGCAATTGATCGGGGGCAGCAATACGGCTACAGAAAATAATTGGTATTTGCGATCGGGTATTAATTCCACGTGGAACGGTATGTTAAAAATAATTACCGACGACGGTTCCGGCAATGTTACATTGGCTGGTAACTTAGGATTAGGCGCAAACACATTCACCACTTCAAATACGGGTTTAATTTCCAATTTGAACGCGGATTTGCATGATGGCCTGCATGTGCATGCCGGGCGCAACAATGAAGCAAATAAAATTGTTCGTACCGATGGCAGCGGTTATTTGCAAACCGGATACATCAATTCCAGCAGCGGCGACGAAGGAAATAATTCCAGCCCGGCAAGAGTCTGGGGAACCAATGGTTCCGATTCGTATTTAAGATCATATTTAACCAGCGCAATATCGGTTGGCTACGGCAACCTTACCGGCATACCCACAAGAACCGCTTGGAGCGGTGTGCATCGGGGATTTGTAGCCGAACAATTAAGCTGGAAAAATTATGGCAATGGCCACACTATCTTTGACGCTTCCAATGGCACTTCCCCGGACGGAGGCGCGGTCAATAATACTAATTCGCAAGTAGCTTGGACAGCGACATATCCAACTTTGATGGGATGGAACGGCGCCAGTACTTATGGCGTGAGAGTGGATAGTTCTAGGGTTTCCGATAATGCAGACACTGTCGATGGATATCATTTGAACCAAAGCGTTACCGATGGTGCCAATCCGCAATGGGGTGCAACTTACGCCACAAACTGGTTTCGCAGCCAGGGTGCGACCGGTTGGTACAATGAATCATATGGCGGCGGTATTTGGATGGATCAAGCTAATTATGTCCGAGTCTACAATGGAAAAGGATTTACGGTTGCTGGCAATGTTGGTATTGGGACGGCGAATCCAAGGCAAAAGCTAGAAATTTATGGCAACGCGTCAACCCTGACTTTTGCTGGCGGCGGCACACATCAGATTGTTTCATCGGATAGTGATTTATTAAGTATCTACACCCTAGGTGTTTTGGGTTTTAATAATGGCGATTACATCATACAAAATTCCCCAAACGACTTTGATTTAAGTTTCTTCGTCGGCAGCCCCGCAGCCAGCAGAATGACAATCAAAAGTAACGGCAACGTTGGTATTGGGATGACAGACCCTTCTTACCAATTGCAGCTTTCCACTAATTCCGCGGCAAAACCAACTCATAACGTTTGGACTATCGCCTCGGATGCCAGAATCAAAACCGATATTAGTAACTTCACAGATGGATTAGAAACAGTTCTAAAAATTAGACCAACAATATATAAGTATAACGGGTTGGGAGGAGTCGGATTTACTGACACAGAAAGCCATATTGGTGTTATTGCTCAGGAAGTAGAACTTGTTGCTCCATATATGGTAGAGACAGGCAAGGGACAAATCGGCGGAATAACAGTCAACGACTTCAAATCATATCAAGGGCACGCTTTGCCGTTTATTCTGGTTAATGCGATTAAAGAACAGCAGGGGCAAATCGAGGAGTTGAAATTATCGCTGGACAATCTGGGATTGATAAATTCAACCAGTACAGTGGCGAATTTATCAAATGCCGAGGATCCGCTTCAATGGCTGACGGCTGGCTTACAAACATTAGGTATGACATTACGCGATGGCATTGCCAGCCTGCAAGAAGTAATTGCCACCAAATTCACCGGTGACGAGGCGAATATCAAAACAGTTCAAACCGAACAAATGACCGCCCGAGAGATCTGCGTGGCCGGAACCGACGGAGAAACGGTTTGCCTGACCAAAGACGAACTGAAAGATTTAATTGAAAAAGCCGGATCTTCGATGACACGCTCCAAATCTTATGAAACTCCGACAACAAACGCAACTTCGACTGACAGCGGCCAGGAATAATATTTCCCATCATCCGATTAGAAAAGTTAATTAGTAAAAATTATATTTTCCAAATGTATTCCCCGTCGCGGCGGGGCCAAAGGGGGCACCCTTTGGAATCCTCGAAATATGTAACCCCCAGGCTTGTGCCTCAGGGAGTTACATATTTTTAAAGATTATGCCACGGTATAGTACAATATATTCAATGGTCAATTTCATGAAATTACTAATAATTACCGCGGCTTTGACATTATCGCTTTTCGGAAATTTTGCGCAGGCGCAAAATTCGATGCCGCAGCGCTGCGAGCCAAGCACAGATTGCATCATTGGCGAATTTGTTTACGACGACGACGGCCATACACCGATAGCCACTGACAATTATTGCCAGATCACCATTACCAATCCCGCCGATTCGGTAATCGTCAACAGTGTTAATATGAGCGATAAAAATGATGGCTGGCATTATTACACGGCGAATATCGCTTCGCCCAATGGTTTTTACCGCGCGTCGATGTGCTGCGACACGGACGCGGCGCAACAATGCATTGATAAATCTTTTATTCTGGGTACAAGCCTGGATTCCGTGGCCACCAAAACTGACATTGCCGGTATTGCGGCCAGCGTTTGGTCATACAGCACGCGCGCATTAAATTCATTCGACACCCTGATCAGCGGCATCTGGACCGCGTCAACGCGGCGGTTGACCGACAAAACTTTAACCGATGGCGGCAGCCTGGCCACCGAATCTTATTTGGACGCGCAAAAAGTGGATTTATTGTCGGCGATCAATGATAATAAAGCGTTAATTCAAAATTTAAACGATATATCGGCAGAGGACGTATGGGATTATTCCGTGAGAAGTATAAACCGGAACGTCGATATTACCGCTACATCAAGTCTGGCTATTTGGAATGTGGCTCAATCAGAATTGACGGCCACCGGATCAATTGGAAAACAAGTTGCGGATAATTTGGATGCCCAAATTTCTTCCAGATCAACCTTAAGCGCCGGCGACATATGGAGTAGCGCCACGCGGACGCTAACCGATTACAACGCGAGCAGCACCGCCCTGGCGGTGTGGGACAATGCTCAAAGAACATTGACGGACTATGGCAATAACATAACGGCCGCAGACGTGTGGAATGTGCTTTCAAGCTCGCTGGAAACCGCGGGCAGCATTGGAAATCAATTATCTTCAAACATGGATACGACTTTGTCCAGCCGGGCGGCACAAGCTTCGGTTGACGAAATAAGGTTTAGCCAGCAGGATCAATGGTCGATATATCTTTCCGACGTTACGGATATATCTAAAGGCGATGTTTACCGTGCCAAGCTTTTTTCTTTGAATTTTGAATCCACTCCTACCGACTTGGTATCTATGCCGATAATTACGATTTACGATCCGGTGCGCAATATAACCGTCGAGGGTATAAGCATGACCAAGCTATCAACGGGCATCTATGAATATACTTATACCGTGGCTTCCAACGCGGTCCAGGGAACATATGAGACTGAAGTTTCTGCGACTGTTGAAAGTGGAAAAACAATCAAGGCCAATGACTACTGGAACGTGGCTGGTTCGCCCGCGCAAGTACTTATCAACACAATCAGCGACAACACTGTCCCCGACATAACGGCGAGCGCAACAATTACAAATGAAGGGACTGTCGGATATGAATACCGTTACGAGTGGTGCGTCGTAAATTCACAGGAGAATGCCTGCGGCGGAAATGATGATATATTTTACTCATCAGCGGCAAAATTCATCCAGCCGGGACAGGATTGGGTGACAAATTTGTCTGCCAACGTACCCGCGACCGGAAACTATTGGTTTAAGGTCATGGTTTATTTTGGCACCGACAGATCCGGGGCCTCCCAATCATTTAGCGCGGTAAAGGCAACCAATAATGATAAAGGTACTGGCGGAACGGGCGAGGGAGGAACTTCGGGGGGCGCCGGAAACACCCTGGCGAATATTGGACGGGCGGTGTGCAATCAAAATACTTTTCCGTGCAATATTATATTAAAAATTCTGGCACGGCTTGATCAAAATGAAAAAAATACCACGGCTCTGCAGGCTAGCGTTGCCACGCTTAGCACATCGGTCAACCAACTGCTGAATGCAGCCCCGCGGGCGGCAACCGTAATATACCAAACGCCGAGAAGTTATAGCGCTCCGGCTCCCGTAGTAAGGAATAGGGCAAATATTAAGCTTGAAACATAATCCAATGATAACTTTTGATAAATTGGCAAAAAAAATCAAAACCCGGAAGTATGTCGGACCAAAATTGTTTAAATTTATCCTTTTAGTAGTAGTTTTAGGATTGAGTGCATCCGTGGGAATAGCGATATTTTTTTTCGGCCAGAGTACCGTGGGAACACAGATATCATCAATTACCGGCGAATTAAATAGCCAATGCTCCGCGCAATTAAAAAATCAAGAGACCCTGGTGGAAAAATATCGCCAAGATCTCCAAGTACAAGCCGAACAGGGAAGCTATGACCGAATCCGGATGGGTGACGCCACCAATATTTTGTTAGCTCTGCAGAATTATAATTTCGACAAAAATGGCTTGCCGGAAAAGTTGGGCGATCTTGCCAAGGGTGACTTTTATAGCGGCAATCTAAATGACCCGGAAACCGGAAACGAATATTTTTACAAAAAAATAGACGCGAAAAATTATATTTTATGTTTCTATTTATCAACCGGCATTTGGGGCACGAATAAAAGTCAGTGCCCGAATAACGAGATTATTGAGATCAGCATAGAATAGAAACCCAATTTCACTTAAAATAGTCAGGGACATGTTTTGTATAAAGAAATTGGAATAATAATGTCATCCGCAGTGCCAAGCACTCCATCTTCGCCGGCAGATGAAAGCAAATCGTTGCGGCAATCATTGGTCCCGGTTTCGCCCTCATTTTCATCCAGGGAATAAGGGCTTCCCCAAGGATCGCGGCTCACCCCGTCCAGTCCCGAACCCAAAGACCCCGCCGCGGTTTTGATCTTGCCAAGCGCCAGACCCCAACTGACCGCACAATTATCGGTGTCGGGTACTAACCTGATATCGCGCCCCAGGCAAGGACAGTTGCTGCAAACCGAACCTGTGATCTGCTGCAGGTTTTTTTGTTTTTCGTCGCGGACGGCCACAATAACCTTGATAATACCATCCATGTCCGACTTTACCCGGGCGTAACGGGCGCGATCTTTGGCATCACGGGTATTCGTAAGCACCATACCGACTAAAATCCCGACAATAAAAAGCACGACGAGCATTTCGATGATCGTGTAGCCTGAATTTTTGCGGCGCCGACCAAACATTCTGATTTTCATACTGTTATTATACGCCAATAACTGTCGGGCTTGAATACCGTTATTATTTGGGATATAAAGATTAAAAGCCAATATTGCGATAACCAATTGCCGCTCCAAAATAATTGTGGACAAAAGCGGTGATTAAATTACATGATAAGCGACTGGTCAAGCATAACTTTGGAAGCGCTCCAAAACGCGTGGCAGGGGATGATCGTCGTTTTTCTTCCCAAGTTGCTGGCAGGGTTAGTGGTATTTATTATCGGATGGATGATCGCCACCGGCGTGGGCCGGCTTATGGCACGGCTATTGAGAAAGCTTAATTTTGACTCGATATTCGTCCAGAGCGGCTGGAAAAACGCCCTGGAAAATGCCGACATCAAAGTCAATCCCTCGGAATTTATCGGCGCCATCATAAAGTGGGTTCTGGTAATCGTTTTTGTGCAGATATTCGTAGAAATTTTGGGACTGACGGAATTTGCCGGATTTTTAACCAACGTTCTTGACTGGCTGCCCAACCTGATCGTGGCCGCCGCGATTTTTGTGGTATCGGTTATTGTGGCCGATATCCTGGAAAAGATCATCAAAGCTTCGATGTTGCGTCTCGAGATCCGCTACAGCAACCTGCTGGGCGCAGTTGTGCGCACCGCAATCTATATTTTTGCGATCCTGGCAATCCTACTTCAATTGAAAGTAGCCGAAAGCATTATCAACACCATGATCATGGGATTTGTGGGAATGTTTTCGCTGGCCTTCGGCCTGGCATTTGGCCTGGGAGGCAAAGACGCCGCCAGCGACGCGATCAAAGCGGTCCGGGAAAAACTAAAAGATCGATAATTTTCGATATTTTTTTGACCAAAAAGGAAGAAGTCTTTTCTTCTTTTTTGGTTCTGCGCCAATCTTGACAATAAGACTATTTTATGTATAATAAATAAAGGTGTTTTAGATGAGACTTGTAATTTTTAGCTCGGTTTTCCTGTATCTGCTTGCATTAAGCGCGAGCGGAATCGGGGATAATGCCAAAGGGCTAGACAACGTGACCATTGATTGGCTAAACGAAACCTTTCCAGAATGCACCGTCTTGGGATTTTACGCTGATGTTGAAAATGCCGGATTTGGCGTAGTTGACCCGGATGGATTTGAATTCGAGGTTGGTAAAACCAACCGCTATACTCCCGGACCATCCGGCTTCGATTATCGAACCAGTCTTAAAATCAAGACAAATCATTCCGATAAGGATGTCAGCTTGATAGTTCGCGAATTGAATGCTAATTCCTTCAATTTCGCACGCTGGTCCCACTGGTGGGGAGAAAACAAAACCACCGGTAAGTTTACCGAAGAACATATCGAAGCCGAATACAGATATGCAGTTCTCGCCAACCGATCAATCTCCCAAGACGAGATTCGGTGGATATACCAACAGCTCAAAGAAAGCGTTAAGAAAGCTTTTTCCGAAGAGCGCGTATGGATCCGCCGGCCCGACCTCACTGAAGCGGGCCTCGCAGATGTTTGTGAAAAACCGTTTTCATTCGAAATTGAACCATAGACACGCGTGCCCGGCACCGTGATCTTTTTTTATATTTATAAAAAAAGCAGCCCTTCGATGAAAAAGCTGCTTTTATTTTACGCTTTGAAGATTTCCGTTGACAGGTATCTTTCGCCGCGGTCGGGGAAGATGGTGACAATGGTACCCTTGCCGATCTTCTGGGCGTAGTGCCGTGCTACGATCAGGGCCGCGCCCGCACTGGGGCCGGCAAAGATACCTTCCTCGAGCGTAATGCGCCGCGCCATGTCTTTGGCGTCGTCTTCACCAATTTCGACGATCGTATCCACCAACACCTTGGTGTGGTCGCCGCAGGGAAGGTTGCATTTTAACACTGGCGGCATAACGCCGCTTTCCAAAGAAGTGCCAGTACCCCAAATCTTGGGTTGGATGCCGATTACCCTAACTTCCGGATGGACTTGCCGTAATTGGCGCGCGATTCCCGAAATCGTACCGCCGGTACCGACACAGGAGATGAAATAATCGATTGGCCCGTTAACTTGTTTAACAATCTCCTTGCCGGTGGTTCGAAAATGCGTATTACAGTTTTGCTTATTGGCAATCTGATCCAATACCACCAGGTTTTGATCCTTGGCAACCATGTCGTTAACCATATTGATTGCCCCCTGGCGCCACATTTCCGTTTTTACCAATATTACCTGGGCGCCAAATCCTTCGATCACGCATTTCCTTTGGCCGGTAATGGTTTCCGGCGCCACAATGATCGCCTTATAGCCCTTGGCCGCCGCCACCATCGCAATTCCGATGCCGGTATTGCCATTGGTCGCTTCGATAATGGTTTTCCCCTTGGTGAGAAGCCCGGTTTTTTCGGCATCCTCGATCATTGCCAAAGCCACCCGGTCCTTCATTGAACCTCCGGGGTTAAAACCTTCCAGCTTGGCATAGATTTTAACCTCTTGGTTGGGGTTTAATTTTTTTATTTCGACCAGCGGCGTATTGCCGATCGTTTCGATGATTGATGCCATAATTTTAGCCGTCGTTAAATCTACATTAGAAATACTAGCTTAAATCCCAATTAAACGCGTCTACCCCTCAAACACCGCCGTGCTAAGATATTTTTCGCCCCGATCGGGAAAAAGGATTACAATCGTGCCCTTATCTATCTTGCGTGCATATCTTATGGCCGCAAACATGGCCGCACCCGAACTTGCCCCCACAAACACCCCTTCTTCGAGCGCAAGCCTCCGGGTAGTCGCGTAAGCATCCTTTTCGTGGATCTCGATAACAATATCGATCAAACTTCCTTTGTGGTCGCCGCAGGGCAGGCAGGGTTCCAAAATCTTGGGGATCGCCCCGGACTTTACCGAGCGTAATCCTTCGATCTTTTCATCAAGGTAGGGCTGCAATCCCACCACCCGCACCTCGGGATACTTTTGGCGAAGCCGACGCGAGATACCGGTAATCGTTCCGCCCGTCCCAAGCCCCGCGATGAGGTAATCGATTGGCCCGCCCACTTGCTTTAATATTTCCTTGCCCGTGGTGTTAAAATGCGCCAAGCAATTTTGCTCATTGTCGAATTGGTTAAGCAAGACCAGATTTTTATCATTGGCCGCCATCTCCCGGATCATTGCCACCGCCCCATCCCGCCATAATTCCGGCTTGACCAGAAGCAATTCCGCGCCAAAAGCCTTGATCATCTTGCGCCGCTCCAAGCTCATGGATTCGGGCATCACAATAATGGCTTTGTAACCCTTTATGGCCGCCACCATCGCCAATCCAATCCCGGTGTTACCGCTGGTGGCTTCGATAATGGTTTTTCCCTTTTTTAATACCCCGGTCTTTTCCGCGTGTTCGATCATTGCCAGGGAAATGCGGTCTTTAATGGACCCGGTCGGGTTGGCACCTTCGATTTTGGCAAAAATTTTGACTTTTGGATTCGGATTGAGTTTTTTAATTTCGATCAGCGGCGTATTTCCAATGGTATCCAGGATTGTTTTCATTTTTTTGATAGCTTGGTCATTTTGCATAAAAAAACCTCCCGTCGGAGAGGTGCAGATTTGTCTAAGTAATTTGCCAAAATCTGCCTCTCAACGGGTGAGGGTCATACAAACCGGGCAGCACGATTTTTGGCGGATTTGAGTATTCATAATCTTATATAGTGATAATAACAAGCAATGTTTCATTCTGTCAAGAAGTGTATGGTTTTGCCGCGTCGGTTTGTGTTAGAATGAATGATTGGGAAGTTAAAATTTTTTCAATAATCGGGCAATAAATCTATGATGAACAAGACCGACGCCTTGATCGCGGCCGCGATCGGCGAAGTGACCGCCATTTTTTTCTACTACTTCCTGGGCAGCGCGACCAACACGGCAACGGGAGTAAAAATCCTGCCGGAGCCATTTTCGTCAATGCTCTGGGTAATATTGGTCGCATTCCCGATTTTGGCCCCATTGTGCCTTTGGATCGCAAGCGTAATCGGCAAAAAATACCTGGCGGCGTACCAGCTTGCCAAATTCCTGCTGGTAGGGGTTTTGGCGACAATCTTTGACCTTGGGACACTAAGCATTTTTATGGCCATGACCGGACTAAGGGAGGGTCTTTGGTATATAATCTTTAAATCGGTTTCGTTCATCATCTCGGCCGTGTTAAAATACGTCCCCGACAAGCTTTGGGCTTTCAAAAAAACGGGATCTTCCAACACCAAAAAGGAGTTTTTGCAGTTTTTCATGGTCACGCTTGTAAGTTTTGTAATTAACGTAAGCGTCGCCGGGGTTATCGTTAATGTTGTGGGGCCGCAGTTCAATCTGGACAAAAATACCTGGGGAAATATTGGCGCCATCGGGGGAGTGATAGTCGCCTTTGTGTGCAATTTTGTGGGTTACAAATTCTTCGTATTTAAAAAATAGCTTACTCAAATGGAAAACCTAGTCTTATACCGGAAATACCGGCCCCAATCATTTGCCGACGTTGCCGGCCAGGAACACGTGACGGTAACCATCTCAAACGAGATCAAAAGCGGCCACGTTGCCCATGCCTACCTTTTTTCCGGGCCGCGAGGTTGTGGCAAGACCACCACGGCGCGCATCATCGCCAAGGCCGTAAATTGCCTGAACCGAAAACCAGATGAAGCCGAACCCTGCAATAAATGCGCCAATTGTTTGGAAATTTCCAGTGGCCGGGCCATTGATATGATCGAAATCGACGCGGCGTCCCACCGGGGGATTGATGATATCCGGGAATTGCGCGAAGGTATTAAATTTGCGCCCACCAAGTTAAAATACAAGGTTTTTATCATTGACGAATGCCACCAGCTGTCAAAAGACGCTTCAAATGCCTTGTTGAAGACCCTGGAAGAGCCGCCGGCGCATGCGATATTCATACTGGCAACCACCGAACTACACAAAATTCTACCTACTATCCTGTCGCGTTGCCAGCGTTTTGATTTTCGGAAATTGGCATTACCTTTGCTTGTGGGCCGCCTGCAAAAACTGGCCGACCTTGAAGGCATAAAGCTCGAGAAAGCGGCCCTAGAGCTGGTTGCCTTGAGCGGAGGCGGCTCGGTGCGCGACGCCGAAAGCCTTTTGGGGCAGGTTTTTGTTTTTGCCGATAATGCCGGAAAAAAAAGCCAGGTAAAAGCCAGCGATATCCGCCAGGTGCTGGGAATGACCGAGAATAAAGCAGTGGGGGAGCTAGCCGCGCTGGTTTCGCAAAAAAACGCGGCGGCCGCAATCAATTATTTAAACGAAGTCGTAGAAAACGGCTATGACGTCCAGGAATACGCCAAAAACATCGTGGGCTACCTGCGCCAGGGATTGATTTTGTCGATATTCGGCGCCGCCGCGGCAAAAAATGACAATTCCATAATTGCCGGGTTGAGCGACGAAGAATTTGAAAACCTGCGCCAAATGACCCAGGCTCTTGGCCAGGAAAAAATCAAGAAAGTTGTCGAAATATTCCTATCCGCCCAAGAAAAAATCAGATATTCACCCATACCCCAGCTCCCGCTGGAGCTGGCAATCGTAGAAAGCTGCGGGTTGTAAAAAATAATAAAACATACTTGCGCAAAAAAACGGCAACCAAAGCCGTTTTTTGATTGATTTGTTATTGACAAATAATATATTCTATGATCTAATAAATTTGCTTTAATATGAGCACGTTAACCCCTCAATTCAGCCACCGGGCTGTTTTTGTTTTCAATTGCGTTTAGCATAACACGAACTTCGGATTTGAATTGGTAATTTCGTTTCATGACTTCAAACGGAGTCCTGAATTT
>Ga0172381_10001791_pt1 | contig 24562 bp, 34 predicted proteins | sample Leawel6488metaG_FD_119754 | JGI IMG/M metagenome (GOLD analysis project Ga0172381, IMG submission 119754) | Leachate microbial communities from a municipal landfill in Southern Ontario, Canada - Leachate well 64-88 metaG | ecosystem: Engineered > Solid waste > Landfill > Unclassified | place... | reverse complement strand
TTCCAAAATAAAATTATTATGAAGAAAAATAATAAAATATAGATTATACTTAAAAGAGCAGTACTCAAACCAAGAACGAGATCATAAATTTTTTGTTGTGCTAATCCAAGAAGAGCTAAACCAGTAGCAAAGATTTTAGCAAATTTTTCTTTACCATCTCCTTTGAATATAGTAACTAAAGATAAATAATAACCTAGACCAAATACAATGATAACTAATCCAAATAAAGGTAAAGCTTGAACAAGACCTTCTACAAATGCATCTGTATCTCCTTTAAACAAACCTTGAAATCCATTTACGAAGGCACCCATATCACTTCTAACACTGTGTTCCATAGAACTTGTTGCATCAGGAGTTATAATTACAACTTCTTCCGCCAAAATAAATTGAGGAATGAATAAAGATAACATCAATATAAGAAACAATATTTTTTTAATTTCCATAATAACACCTTCGTATAGTGTTAAATTGGAGTAAACTTATTTTTAAACTTTCCTATTTATCGAATATTTGTTCAAGAATTAATTTTTTATCAAAAGAGACTAAATCATCATAATTTTGACCAGTTCCCAAATATATTATTGGTTTACCAGTTATAAAAGAAACACTTATCGCAGCACCACCATTTTCATCAACATCTGCTTTAGATAGAACGATTCCATCTATGCCAACCGCTTCATTAAATTGTCTTGCTTGTTCTATACAATCATTACCCGTTACAGATTCACCCACAAAAATCTTTAAATCAGGTGAAGAAATACGAATAACTTTTTTTAATTCATCCATTAAATTACTGTTAGAATGTAATCTACCTGCCGTATCAATTAAAACAACGTCAATTTCTTTAGCTTTAGCATGTTTTATGGCATCAAAAGCAACAGCAGCAGGATCTGCATTATAATCGTGTTTGATTAATTTAACTCCAAGTTTATTTGTGTGTTCTTCTAATTGATGAATTGCTGCTGCTCTAAAAGTATCTGAAGCCGCAACAACAACAGAAAGATTATTTTTTTGCATTAATTTTACAAACTTTGCAAGCGTAGTGGTTTTACCACTTCCATTTACACCAATCATACAAATAACATATGGTTTGTGTTTAACTGATTTAATTTTTTGAATCAAATTAAAACCTTCTACAGACAAAATTTCATCAAAAATATCTTTTAAAGTATTGGTTATGGTTGTAGGAATATCTTTTTTAGAAACATTCTCAGTAGTTAATTTTTCCTTTAAATCTTTTTTAATTTTTTGAATAACTTCAATAGCAACATTACTTTCCATTAATCCAAGTTCAAATTCCCAAAAAATTTCTTCAAACTTTTCATCATCTAATTTGAATTTCACAAAAGTTTCTTTAAGTTTAGAAAAAAATCCGCCTTTTTTTTGAGTAACATCAACAACTTTTTCGTCATCAACAAGTTTTACTTCTTTCTGTTTTATTTCAATAGGTTCTTCTTTAACTTCTTCAATAACTTTTTCTTTTAAAGGTTCTTCAACAAGTTCAACAGTTTCTTCAACAGGAACTTCTTTTTTAAGTTCAACTTTTTCCTTAGGTGCTTTTTTAATTGATTTTTCTTTAATTATTTCTCGGGGTTCAGGAATTTCTTCTACAACTTCTTTAGATTCAGAAATTTTTTCAACTTTTTCTTCAACAACTTTTTCTTCTTCAATTTGTTGAGTTTCTTCTTTCTTAGAAAATAATTTAGAAAAGAATCCTTTTTTTTCTTTTAAAGGTTCTTCAACAGACTCATCAATTTTTTCCTCAACAGATTCTTGAACACTTTCTTCAACAGGCTCTTCAACCTCTTCAATGGTTTCTGTTTTAGAACTAAATTTCTCTACAGTTTGTTTTATTTTCTCTTTCAAAAAGTTAAACATTTTACACCTGTTGATTTTTTTCAATCTCAGATTGAAGTTTTATAGCTTTAAGTGAAATCTTATCAAAAATATCTATTAATTTTTGTTTATGTTCTTTAAATTTAATTAAATGAGTTTCAATAACTTTAAGAGTATCTTCAAAAGATTTATCAACAATTATTTGAGATCCAACTGCAACTTTAATTTTTTCTAAATCAACTTTACCAACTGAAACTGAAATTCCAGGACTTAAAGGAAAGAAAATTTCTTCACTGCCTTGTTTTAAACCCTCTAAAGAATTCTTTGCATTTTCTAATTGTAAAATCTGATCTTCAGTAATATTCATAGATTGTTCTATTTGAGACAATTGTTGATTCACTAATTCTAATTCCATGTAGGCTTGTTGTTGTGAATTTTCCATTTTATTCTGAATAACCAAATGCTCTATCTGCATTTATAATTTCAGGACCACCTGAATGTTCTCCAATAATATATCCTGTATCGTTTGCAATAATTCCACTTTTAACTTGAGTAGAACCCATTTCAACAGTTCCACCAGTTAATTCTATACCTAGAAATTGTTCAATGAATTCTGCTTCTTCATCTGTGACGTCTGGCGTGATTAAACCAAATTTAGAATTGTGTGATAAACAACTACCAACATTAGGACTTTCTCCAATATTCATACGTTTAACATTTTCAGAAAAAATTGATTTTATTTGTTTTTCAGCAGATTCTTCAAATTCAGGATGTATTAAAACGCCTTTTTTTGTAGCACAAACATTTGTACCTAAACAAGTTAAATTAGTATGTATTTTGGCATATTTAATTCCTGCTTTCTTTAAAACATCTTCTTCATGTTCAAAAATAATGTCTGGAACAATTATGTTTTCTCCATCTGTAGAAGCGAAAACTCCTATTAAAGAAGTTCCTGCAATACTCATTCGGATTATTGGAACATGTAAGACTTCAGTTATAGTTTTATCTAAACCTTCAGGTACTTCGTTGCCAACTAACACAACTTTATCCGTAACCAACATATATAAACCAACTAGACCTGATCCCCGTATATTCATTTTAACTGCATGCATTATAAGAGAACCCTCTATTCATTTAAAAACATAACTATAAAACTAGTAATTTTTAATCTCTATAGGTCCAAAATGTTCTTTTTGTAGAAGTTCTAATTTTCTTTGATTTTCTAAGTGTAGAAGAGGAATAAATGTATAAACCTTACTTTGTTTGTCATTTGAAGACAATAAATCCTCAAATTTAATGCTTTGTATGCTACTTTTTGAAAGCATAGTTGAAATTTGTTTATGTAGAACGTCCATTGTTTTTCCAAGTTCGAAAAAATCATGTGGTGCACTTGCTTCAACTTCCAAATCCCTTTGACCAAATAATATTTTCTTTCTTTGTTTAACTAAATCCGTTTCTAGAGCTTTTTCTAAAGCATCTACTAAATCAAATACGGAAACTTTTCTTTCTCTTGGTTGAGGAGTTCTAGGAACTAATTTTTTTTGATCATTTAAGAAAGAACTTAAATTAGTCTGCTCAAATTCAAATCCATTGTTTTCATCCATTTGTTCTTCAGGAGGTGACATAAGCAAGCGTTCAAAGTTAGCCATATCTTCTCCAACTAAGCGATCGCTCTTTAATTTTAATAATAAACTTGATGCTAAAACAATTTTCCCACCAATTCTAAAATCCATTTGAGTTAATTTTCTTAAATTCTCTAAAAATCTTTCTGCTAATAAAGTAATATTTACATCCCATGGATTCATGTGTTCATTTTTAACCAAATCATAAATCATTTCTTTCCAAGATAAATCATCTTCTTTCAAAACAATATCAAAAATACGTTCTTCAGTTGTTCTAGAAGGTATGGTGTCTGATTCCGGTAAAAAAACTTCTGTTGGACTCATTTTGTTATTCTTAAACACTTAGTTCTCATATTTAAATGTATCTTTTTAGTATACTGAGATAAATTAAGCTATCTTTGTATAATATAAAAAATGGTGGGCCCACCCGGAGAATCGAAACTAAACTGCATTCTGAATTCCGAATGCTGCTTGCCGTTTTCTCGAACCGGGGATCAATGCCTAACTTAGCTGAATGTAACTGCGTTCAGATTGCTGTTCGCTGTTTTCTGCTTGTAAGGGCACTGTCATAGCCACTAGACCATGAGCCCATAGAACAAGCGGGGAGTTTGATTGTTTTATAAAGTTTTCTTTCATTGAACGTTCTGCGATAGCTTTATAAACCGCCATAAACTTCTCAAAATACTTCTTATATAATCAAAGAGGGTAAATTTAAAATGGATAATATTAATAATTCAAGACCATTAGATGCGTTAAACAAATCTAGAAACAAACGCGTAATAGTAGAGCTAAAAAGTGGAAAAGAGTATGTAGGCGAATTAAATGCTTTTGATATTCACATAAACACTGTTCTTGAGAACGTTGAAGAAATTGAAAACGGTCAAGTAAAAAGAAAGTTAGGAACAGTATTCATAAGAGGAGACACAATTACAATAATTTCTCCACAATAGGTGATTTAAATGGGTACAGGAACAGCAGCATTTGGAAAACATTCAGGCAAGAAAACTCACATAATTTGTAGAAGATGTGGTGAACATACATATCATATAGGCGATAAAACTTGTTCTTCATGTGGTTTTGGGAAATCAGCTAAGTTGAGATCTTATGCTTGGCAGAAAAAATAAATTTTTATTTCTATTTCTTTTTATCAAAACTTCATCATTTCATTTCTCAAGTTATTATCGCAACCTTTTTAAACTATCTAATCTAAAATTTGTACAGAGGTCGTAGATTATGCACACTAAAAATTTTTTACCAATTTTGACTTTTGTACTTATTGTTGTTGTAAGTCTGTTGTATGCTGCTAATAGAACGGAATCTAATTTTGAGAACAATATGTCTGCATCTGCAATAATGCTGACAGACATACAAATTTCAGCATGTAATGCTGCTCAAGTTGGAGGAACGTGTAAAACAAAACTTCCTGAACTTAATTTAGTTCAACCTAAGGATTGTTGTAGGTTGTTGGGGAAGTGTTGCTAAAGGTGATTTTATGAAAAAAGGAGATAATTTAATTATAATAACAATCATAGGTGTTCTTGTTCTATTAATAATAACAGTTAATACAATGAATCTTGGAAGTATGGAGAACTTACCTATAGATGGTGACGGAAATGTACTTGAAGAAGATTCTTCAATTCAAATAGATGAAGAAGGTAATGTCGATAATCAAAATTTACCGGGTAGAAGACCGATAACTACTCCCACTTCAAATACGGAAGAATTAATTTCTGGTGAAGATGAATCAGATGTTTCAGAATATTTAGAAGATGAAGCAAATGAGTTGTTAGAAAGTCAAGATGCAGCGTATGCTTTGCCTCCTAGTTCAAAAACATTCAAACCAGTTAGACCTGCGAGACTAACTTCATTTTATCCTCCAAGTGATGGTTGTGTTGCAAGTACATGTGATTCAAGTTGTAAAACAGATGGATTTTATGAAGGAAGTTGTTTAGATGATGTTTGTTTTTGTTTAAACAAATTAGATGAAGAAATTTGTTCTCAAACTTCATGTATTGAAGAATGTGCTGGAGAAGGAGTTTGTACTGCAGACGGATGTGTTTGTTCTGGAGCTTTAGAAACAGTTAGATGTAGATCCTTTGGAAATGCAGAAATTGAAAATGCAGGAACTGTTGTATATTACTATGAACTTTCCCATGCAGGATTAGTACGAGAACCTCTTTGTTCAAATTATATGTATTTAGATAACGTTGTTTGTAAACAAAACAGTGCACAAGTATTTAGATTAAGAAGAAATTTAGATGGATCAATAAGTAACGAATATACTGAAGATTATTTACAAACATTAATTACTAAGCTAAATAAAGATGATTGTTCTGCAAAGACTTGTCTTGAAGTCTATAAAAAAGGATTTTGTGTTATTGATGGATGTGAATGTAAACCTTATGTTGACAAAGCATTTATACAAGAAGCAGTAAATAGATTTTTAATCGATCCAAATACAGCTATAACTAAAGCAGATATAGAAACTTTAATTGATTTAAGTGAACGTATTGAAGCAAATGAGTTAGACTTTGATTCAGTTGAAGAAACTCGATTTGGAAATGCAATTACTGCAGTTAAACTAGAAATGGGCAATGCAGATAGTTTACAAATAAACTACGATCTGTTATATTAGTTTTTTTCTTTTTCTTTTTCTAATACCGTAAAGCTTTTAAAGGGCTATAAATGAATATTTTTCATGATTAAAGCATTTAAAATATTCGCGAATAAATTCTTCAATTTCTTTAAAAAGAAGAAGGAAATCAAACTAGGCCTTTATGGTCCTCCAAATGGTGGAAAAACAACGCTTGCTAATTTAATTTGTCAAGATTGGATTGGAGAAGATATGGGTACAGTCAGTAATATTGCTCATGAAACTCGAGAAATTCACATTAAAGAACAAATTATAATCAAATCCAAAGATGGACGAGAATTAAAATTTAATTTAATAGATACGCCTGGAATTGCAACAAAAATCGATTACGAAGATTTTATGCGTGAAGGTTTAACTGAAAAAGATTCTAAAGAACGAGCAAAAGAAGCTACAAAAGGTATAATTAGTTCAATAAAATGGTTAGATGATATGGATGCAGTTATTGTTGTATTAGATTCAACTTTGGATCCCTATTCTCAAGTTAACATAACTATTATCGGAAACTTAGAAGCTAGAAAAATTCCTGTATTAATTGTTGCAAATAAAATCGATCTTAAAAAAGCAGATTTAAAACAAATACAATCAGCATTTCCACAATACAAAGTTCAAGGAATTAGTGCTAAAAAACGTACAAATGTAGAAGAATTTTATGATTCTTTATTTGAAATAACTAAATAGGTGCAAAAATGCTTACACTACAATTCATACCATATACGACAATAGAAGAATTAAGCTCCTCCAAAAGAGTTGCGAAACTACTTCAACTTGTTAAAGCAAACAAAATAATCATGTTAGAGGGAAGGTTAAAATCAGATGAAGAAGCGGAACTAATCCGAAAAACAATGGAAGATATCGACGATAAGTTTACTGGAATTGAATTATCTGTTGTTTATCCTGAATTAAAAAATGCTGCTTTTTTTACTAAATTAAAACACACATTCATAAACTTTGTTTTAGGAGATCGACAAGGAATGACTATTATCGGTCCTGCAAACATCGTTAAAGAAATAAAACAAGATCCTGAAAAAATTCAACTTTTAACTAAAGATTATGATGAAAAAAAAGTTGTAAAAAGGAGAAAATAAAAAATGCCTCATCAATGCGTTACATGTGGAACATTATATGAAGATGGTTCTAAAGAAATTTTAACAGGTTGTTCTAAATGTAAAAGTAAGATGTTCTTTTTCATACGAAAAGAAGCATTTGAAAAACGAAAAGCAGAACAAGAAAAATTAGCTAGCTTTACTATAGAAGAGAAAAAACAAATTGAAAATGACGTTTATGATCTACTTGGCGACGACATAGATAGAACAAAACCAGTTATTTTAGATATTGAAAGTGTAAATATACTTGAACCTGGAAAATATGAGTTAGATTTAGTGAATTTATTTAAGAAAAAGCAACCAGTTATTTACAAACTTGAAGATGGAAAATATATGGTTGATTTAATTGAAACATTTAAAAGACGAAGATAGTAATTAAACTTATAAACTTCTAAATTATTCTTATAGTATGACATTCATAGACATACATTGTCATTTAACTTACGAACCATTAATTTCTAAAATAGACCAAGTCATACAAAAATCGCGAGAAGCGAATGTAAAAGTAATAATAACTAACTCAACAGAACCTACATCAACAAGATTGGCAATAGAACTTTCTAAAAAATATCCTGAAGTAAAATATGCTTTAGGTTACTATCCAACACACATACAAGAAATAACAGAAGAAGAATTAGACGAAGAAATTAAATTCATTAAAAGTCAAAAACCAATTGCAATAGGGGAAGTAGGCTTAGATTACAAATTCACATCCGAAGAACATCCTCAAAATCCTAGTGAAGAAGAAATTGAAATTTTTAAAGAAAAACAAAAAAAAGGTTTTCAAAAATTCATCGACTTAGCAAAAGAACTTGATGTTCCAATAATAGTTCATTCAAGAAAAGCAGAACTTGATGTAATTGAAATGCTTGAAGCATCTAGTTATAAAAAAATTGTTATGCATTGTTTCTCAGGAAAAAAATCTTTGGTAGAACGAATATTAAAAAATAATTGGTTCGTTTCAATACCAGTAACAGTAATTAAGTTACAACAATTTCAAGAAATGGTAAAAAAAGCAAAATTATCCCAATTATTGACTGAAACAGATGCTCCTTGGCTTGGACCAGAACCAGGATTAGAGAATGAACCGAGTAATGTTCGATTAACAGTAAAAAAAATTGCAGAATTAAAAGGATTTAATGAGAAAGAGATCGAAGATCAAATTTATTTAAATTATACGAGGTTGTTTGAGTAATTAATTAAAAAATATTTAATTTATTAAGAAGTTCATTAAAGAAATACTTTTTTCATTCTCTTCTAAATTAACAACAAAAAATTCTTTTAAAGTTTTAAATTCTTTTTTTATTTCTTCTAAACCTTGAAATTCTCTCAAAGGTATTTTTTTATCGGAAACAACATTTATTGCTTTTTCTCCAATTACAAAATCGACTTCATTTTTTCCAAACCAATAATATAAATTTTCTCTTTCAAAAAAGAACTTTAAAGCAACTGAATTTTCAACTAATTTAGATTTTTCAAATCTCAATGAAAGAATTTTAGTGAAGCCAGAATCAATAGAATAATATTTTGAAATTCTTGAACCTATAAATTTAGTTTTAGCAGAGTATGAAAAAAAGGGAACTTCAAATATTAAATAAACTTGCTCAGATAAAGATAAATATGATTGTACTGTATTTATAGAAATGCCCAATTGTTTTGATAATTTGTTTGCACTTATTCTAATTCCTGGATTTGATATAATGTATTTTAGCAATTCTCTTAATTGTTTGTGTTGTTGTACGGAATATTTTTCAATTATATCTTTTTCAATTATGGTATTAAAATAATTTGAAAGTAATTCTCGTTTTCGTTCTTTATCTTTTTCTAAAACAACTTCTGGAAATCCACCATATTCTAAATATTCATAAATATCTCCTTCTGAAAAATCTTTAAATTCTTTAAAATTTAAAGGCATTATTTCGAAACTTAGAGATCTTCCAGTCATCACAGTTCCTAAATCTTTAGACATTAAGCTCGAATTCGAACCTGAAATAATAAATTTAACATTGGTTTCTTTATCATAATGTGTTCTAAGCCAACTTTCAAATTTAGGTATTGATTGAATTTCATCTAAAAATAAATATATTTTTTCTTTTGATAGATTTAATTCTAGAATTTTTTCAAGAAGTTCTACATTTTTATATTCTAAAAAACGAAAATCATCTAAATTTACATAAACACATTTTTTATCCTTTAATTTAGCAATAACCTGTTTTAGAATTGTAGATTTACCACATCTTCTTATTCCTTTTATCACCAAAACTTCTTTTCTATCTATGTATTTTAAAATTTTATCAACATATTCTTTTCTAATAATAGTATTTTTTGGTTTGGAATATTCATCTAATATGGATTTAATTTCTTCATTTGTAAGCATACATTTTGTATAATGTATCTATTTATAAAGGTTTTCATTGAACTGAAAGGCTTTATAAAGGATTTAAATATTATTTTTTTGAGAAAATAGTTTATTTATATTCTACAATATATATTTTGTATATATATATTTAAATAATTTTATGTAAGAAAAAGACATATAACACTTGAGGTGTATTGTATGGAAAATAATAATTTATGGATAATTTCAATCGTTGCAATTGTAGCGATAGTTGGAATGACTTTTATGTTTAGTGGAAATAAAGTTAGTTATGCTCCACAAGGAGCAGATTATGTTTATGAAGATGCTGAAGGAGACTTAGCAGGACAAGCAACAAGATTAAATCCTTTTTTGCAAGCAGTGCAGAAATGCACTTGTCAAGGACAATATGCAGTAAGTAAATCCGAATCTTATGGATCAGAAACATGTAGTTGTTCAGGTACTTGTTATAATTCAGGAATTTTAGTCTCTAGTGATTATTCAACTTCTTGTCAATATGAATGCAGTTATATATGTAGATGTCCTTCCGGAAGTCAATATTCTGATAATGATTTTGAGACTAGAAGTTGTAATGTAAATTCTTTATCTACAGAATAATTTTTTTATTTCTTTTTTCCCCGGAAATTTTCCGGCTTTTTCTCTTTTTTAATTCATTCTAAAGAATAGTTCTTATTAAATTATTATAATATATTGTTCATTTATAATGAACAAAATACATCAAAAGTGTTCATTTACAATGAAAACCTTTATAAATAAACACCTATTCTTTATAAACATGAACAAAGAAATAATTAAGCAAAGTATAATCGAACAAAATGAATCCTTCAATAAAGATTTTGAAAAAATAATTACAAGAACAAAACTAGAATATATTAAATCCATAAAAGATTTGCCTCACATAATTATAATTTCAGGACTTAGAAGAGCAGGAAAATCAACTTTCTTAAAAGAAATAAATAAAGAATTTTATAATAAAGAATTTTCTTATCTGAATTTTGAAGATGAAAAATTATTTAATTTTGATGTTAAAGAATTTAATTTAATTTATGAAACATTTTTAGAATTAGATTCAAATCAAAAGACAATATTTTTAGATGAAATTCAAAATGTAGACAATTGGGAAATTGCCATAAGAAGATTATATGAAAATAACATTAAATTTTATTTAACAGGTTCTAACGCTCTGATGTTAAGTAAAGAATTGGGAACAAAACTTACTGGGAGACACATCAATATTACTTTATTTCCTTTTTCATTTGAAGAGTTTTTAAAATTCAACAATTTTGAATTTGAAAAAAAAGATTTTTATATCTCTCAAAAAAAATCAAAACTAAAGAATTTATTTGAAAAATATATTAAACTAGGAGGAATTCCTGAGTTTTTAAAATATGAACGAAAAGAAATTATAGAAGGAATATATAATGATATTTTATATAAAGACATACTTGTAAGATATAAATTAAGTGATGAAAGATCTTTAAAAGAACTTGCAAAATATTTATTAAGTAATGTTGGAAAAGAATTCTCATATAATAAATTAAAAAAAAGTTTAGATTTTGGAAGTTTAAATACTGTTAAAAACTATATTTCTTATTTAGAGAATTCTTATTTAATTTTTTCAGTAGAAAAATATGACAATTCACTTAAAAAACAACTAATTGCAAACAAAAAAGTTTATTCTATAGATACGTCTTTCATTAACAATGTATCCTTTAAAATTTCTGAAGATTATGGACGAATTTTGGAAAATGTTGTTTTTATTGAATTAAAGAGAAGAGAAAAAGAAATATATTATCATAAAGACAATAAAGAATGTGATTTTGTAATTCGTGATGGTCTAAACATAGTCGAAGCAATACAAGTTACTAAAAATTTATCCAGTGAAGAAACTAAAAAACGAGAAATTGAAGGGTTAATTGAAGCAATGAACAAATATAAATTAAAAAACGGTTTAATTTTAACTGATGATGAAGAAAATGAATTTATTATTGAAAATAAAAAAATAATTGTAAAACCTATTTGGAAATGGTTATTGGAAAAATAACCAACGAATCAATAGCGATTTAATTTAAAAGATATAAAAAGTAAATTAGTCAATCAGCGACTGACGAATGATACACTTTTTAATATCTAATTCTGAAACAATCAAAATAAATTCTAATAGGACAAGTATTTTTTCTAAATATTTATATACTTATAAATAATTATTAATGCTGATGAAACTAGTCCAATGTGAAAAACAATTCTCAGGCAAACTCACAAAAGGATGCCAACAATGTATTAAAGGAAGAAAATCAGTAATTTTCATAACAGGACTTTGTCATTACAAATGTTTTTATTGTCCAATTTCAGACGATAAAAGAAAAGTTGACATTGTAAAAGTAAATGAATTAATTCTAAAAACTCCAGATACAAACAAAGCAATAAAAGACTTAATCAAAGAAATGGAACTTTGCCAATCAAAAGGATGCTCATTCACAGGGGGAGATCCCTTAGCAAAAATAGAAAGAACTACAAAATACATAAACGCATTAAAAAAACACTTTGGAAAATCCTTTCACATCCATCTGTACACTTCATTAGAATTTTTAACACAAGAAAAAATAGATGCGTTAGCAAAAGCAGGATTAGATGAATTAAGATTTCATCCAAATATAGAACAACCCAATACATGGGGTAAAATGCTACTTAACACACATAAACTTGTAACAGGAATAGAAGTACCAGCAATCCCTGATAAATTAAAAGAAATAAAACAATTAATAGATTTTGCCAAAAAACACAAGTTCAAATTCATAAATTTAAACGAATTAGAAATTTCAGACACAAATGACAAGAGACTTTCAGAAAGAAAATATAAATTAAAAAACAACATTTCATATGCACTAAAAGGAAGCCAAGAAACCGCTTTAAAATGCGTAACATACGGAGAAAAAATAAATTTTTCAGTACATTATTGTTCCTGCCAATTTAAAGATGCTGTACAACTAGCCAATCGATTAAGATTAAGAGCAGATTCAATACATAAAAGTTATACTGAAGTGGATGAAGAAGGCATGATTACTAAAGGAGAAATATTTAAACAAAATGGAATGATCTCATTAAACGAATTTGAAGAAATAAAAGAATATTTTGATATTCCTACTGAATTAATATTTCTCGAAAAAGGAAAACTAAAAATTCATCCAACTGTTTTAAAAGATATTTGGCAAGAAATAAAAGAAGATTTCTCAACCAAATTTTCTGCCACAATAACTAAAACTTATCCCACGGCAGATGAATTCATATTAGAAAAAGAAGAATTATAATTTTAATTCACAACACTTAAATATACTCGTTTCTTGATTAAGTATTCGATGCAAAAAATAATTCATTCAGGTTATAATGTTGGTTATTTTGAACACTCAAAATTTAAAGAATTGATGACTCATATTGGAGCAGAAAACCTTTGTGACTATTCTGAACAACATCGTTTTGATATTTCTATTTGGTTGTTAGATAATACAATAATTAATTATAAACATTTTCATCATCTTAATCCTCCAACAACAATTTATTTACATGGAGACAAAACCACGTTTAGCAGTATAGAAACTAAAATATCTGAAGCACTTCTAAAATATGCTTAAACTTATTTAATTTTCTTAATATCGTTTTTTCTTACAAAGTAAAATAATACTAAAGAAGTAATCGCACCTAAAGTATCCATTAAAATATCTTTTTGAGCATCCCAAATATCTCCTTGAGAACCTAACACTTCCATTCCTGCAGCTGGATCTGCAGAAATTGCAAAAATCCATTCAAACAATTCATAAGTTGCAGCTAAAGCCATAATAAAGAATATGGGGAATGCAAATAAAGCCCATTTTTTAGTAACTATTTTTTTAAGAAGAAGGAATTCACACATTCCATACGCATAAAATCCCACAGCAAAATGAGCAAATCGATCGTAATGATTTCTTGAAAAACCAAACAAATTTGTTATGAAATCAAAAGGAACTCTCGAAAAAGTATAATGTCCTCCAATAGTATGCATAAAAATAAAGATAGACATCAACACATATGCCGTGTTAGAAAACTGAAATTTTCTATATGTTAAAACAAACGACAAAACAATTAACATAATAGGAATATTTTCTGCCCACCAAACACTTCGATCATAAGGATTTATTGCACAAACAATAAATAATATTAAATAAGTCAACAAAAGATAATGTGGAAATTTTAAATTTCTTAAATTCATCACCTTTTTTTTAATAATCTACTTAATAAATCTTTCTCATAAATAGTCACCAACATAAATGAGTTATATTCTTACAAAATAAGGGATTGCACAATCGCTTCCTATGCGTTAACGAAATCGCTTCATTGTTTTTCAAGAATAAGTTACTTTTGTCGTTAACTAAAATGATTGCGATTATAAATGAGCCAAATACCTGAGGTAACATAATTTATATCAAATTTTAAACCTAAAAATCAAAATAATTAAATACTTCCTCTTCTAAATAAATGTAATATGACAGTCCTAACAATCGATACCGAGAAAGATTCCAAAGAGCATATTGCACACGCAATAGACTTTTTGAGAAAAATCGTAGATACGCAACAATCTGATTTGAACATAACAACAACACATTCTGAACCAAGTATGTTTTTTAACAACGAATTACCCTCTACTGGACAAGTAAATAAAGGAACTTCTGCAAATGAATTACTAAATATGTTTGATTCAGATGAAGATGAAGAATTAAAACCAAAAAAAGAATTAGCTGACTTTTCACAATTCATGAAATGGTAAGAGTTTTAGAAATTATTGCTCCAAAAGGATTTCAAGAATTAGAATATTCTATCCCTAAACAAATTTTCTTAGAGAATGGATTAGAAGTAATTACTGCATCAACAGAAAAAATTGCTAAAAGTCATATGGGTAATGAACAAATAGTCGATTTAAATATATCTGAAGTTAAAGTTGAAGACTATGATGTTGTTGTATTTATAGGTGGAGGAGGAGCATTAGTTTATCAAAACAATGAATTCGCTTTAAATATTTGTAAAGAAGCAGTAAAACAAAATAAATTACTTTGTGCAATATGTATCGCACCAATAATCTTGGCTCAGTCTGGCGTGTTGAAAGGTAAAAAAGCCACTGTTTGGAATGGGGATGGAGAACCTGCAAAAATCTTAGAAAAATTTGGTGCAAAATTTACAGACGAAGAAGTTACAATTGATGGAAATATAATCACAGCAAACGGACCACCCTCTGCCGAGAAATTCGCAAAAACAATATTGAAAACAATACTTTTATAAAGTTAATTTCTTAAAAAAACTGCAGTGAGGTTTTTTAAAATGAAAAAAGACACAAATAACAATTACTTTTTTATTGCAATCGTAGCAATTGTTGCTATTGTTGGAATGACTTTTATGGCAATGAATGTAGGTAGTAAATATTCTTCTCAAGATGCAACTTATGCAATTAGTGAAGCTGAAGGAGACTTAGCAGGACAAGCAGTAAAATCTGTTGCTACTAAATTACCTAGAGAAACAATCCCGACACCAATAGATCCTGTTGAAGAAAATGTTCCGTTTACATCATATTATTTTAATAAATATCAAGGAATGAGTTACTCGGTTTACTTAGCATTGGGAAGCTATATTTACGTGGGTTCAGTTGAAAATCCAATAAACTCTCCTTTCTCAAATTCAGGAATACAATGTCTCTATGACACAGGTAATTTCTTTTATGATAGTAGTTCTAATTCAGATGTTTATGATGTTTCATATGATTCCAGATTAAGTAATAGCTATAGTAATTATTTAAATGGGGAGATTGAAAATGTGAATGTTAAATGTCACTCCTATGCACAAGGAAATCTTATCGATAGTCAAGAAGTAAATATAAAAGATTTTCCTATTTTTGAAAATGTTGAAATATTGTACGCTGAAGACATAAATAAATATTATTTGAATGTAAAAGCGTTTTCACCAGTATTAATTAATAATTTTTATTACATCTATACTGATTTTAATACACAAATAAGTATGTATAAGGATGTAGAAGTAAATTCATACAATGTGGGTGGAAAACTTTATCCGTTAGAAAATATGACTTCCGAAGGACAATATTATATATGGATATCTTTGAATTCTAATCAAAATCCAACACCAAATAAAAGCCTAGGATTAAGTACAATAACTTCTTTTTGGTATGAACCAACAGATATGAAATCATTTGAAACAAAAATTTTAGATGGCAAATCATATACAGTCATTCCTTTAAAGTTTAAAGATACAGTAACTGAACAAGAACTTAAAGAAATTTCTGAAAGAATTATGGAAAGTTAATTTTTTTATTTTTATTTCTTTTTTTTCTAAACATTTAAATACAAATTCTCTTCAAAACAACACATGAAACTAAAACACTGCATACTTCTAGTAATATTAATGCCCATAATAATTTACATCTCAATACAACCATCAAATGATCGAAACTGGAATAGCGACCAACAAGTTCTTTCATACGCAGAAATTGATGGAGATTTAATTCATGTAAACAACATAAGAAACTTCACATATCAAAATACAACTAATTACCAAATGAATTATTATAATAAAACCTTTAATATTTCAGAATTGAACTCATTACACTATATAGTCGAACCATTTTCGGATTGGGAAGGTTCAGCACACACCTTTTTCTCTTTTGAATTCGAAAACCAAAATTACCTAGCTATATCTATAGAAATAAGAAAAGAAGTTGGAGAATCTTTTGCAGCAACAAAAGGTTTATTCAAACAATATGAACTAATGTATGTGCTTGGAGATGAAAACGATTTGATCAAACTTAGAACAAATTATAGAAAAGATAATGTCTATATGTACAAAATAAACACAACCAAAGAAAAAATGCAAGAGTTATTTCTAGATATGATACAAAGAACAAATGAGTTAAAAGAAAATCCAGAGTTTTACAACACATTAACAAGTACCTGTACAACAAATCTAGTTAAACACATAAATAAAATAACGCCAAAAAAAGTTCCTTTTTCTTTTAAAATACTGGCACCAGGATATTCAGACAAACTTGCCTATGATTTAGGATTAATACAAAACAAAGGAACATTTGAAGAAACAAAAGAATATTACAAAATAGATGAAAAAGCAGAAGAATGTGGTGATTGTGAGAATTTTTCTGAAGTTATTCGGGTTTAGTTTTCTTATGAAATTTCTTAAAATAAATGATTCCTAAACCTACTAAAATAATTCCTATAAGTCCAAAATTAATACTAAAATAACCACTTCCAATTCTTACAGAATTAAGAATTAAAAACATCAAAAATGCAATCCAAATAAAATCAACATAATATTGAAGATATTTGAAATATTTTGTTTTATATAGAAGTATGAATATAAAACTAGTTACAATCAAAGAGGTTAAACCAGATAACAAACTCAATTCTCCAAATGAAGCTCGCTGTAATTTTTCAAATAAATTATAAATAAATAAACTCAAAGCTAAAATGTGTGTTAAAATCATCGAAAAATAACAAAGGTATTTAGATATTTGAACAAATTTGGCTTCTTTCTCAGAATTTGTAAGTTTATTGATATAATATATTAAAGAAGTAATTACAAATACTGCTAAAATAGGTATAAATGTGAAGACTGCAAATACATCAATTGGATATATATCTCCCATGTAAGCACAATAATTAGGTTTTATTTAAACCTTTCCAAAACAGTTTGGTTGTGAGGATTTTTCTAAATTAATCAGAGAATATTAGAAAACAAAAGATATATATATATATTCGTGGATATATTTTAATAGAGGTAATTTCATGAAAAAAATAATGACTATATTTTTAATTTTGATGTTATTTGTTTTAATGTTCACAGCTTGTTCTACAACTGAAACATCTTCAAATAACGACATTGATTCTGAGGAATCAAGTAATTCTGACAATACGAATAATGCAGATAGTGATTCAAATTCAATTCCACAGCCACCTGCTTTACCAGAGGTGTAAAAATGAAAAAATTATTTGTATTTATAATTCTTGCAATATTATCTTTAAGTTTTGTTTTTGCGTATAATGGAAATCTTAAAGTAAAAGATGAGAACATAATGGGCCTTGTAGGAATTCCTGAAGGAAAATGGGACTTATTACCTAATTATGGAAATGATTTTTTAGAGTTAATCGAATCTCCAAAAGAAAGTTATCTTAATGAATATGGAAATTCGTTTCCAGTACGAAATCCAGTTAAAGAAAATACATTTGATTACTTATATGTTTATGATAGTATAGAAAATCAATTTATTCCAGTTATAATAAATGGACAAGAAAATACAGACGTAACAAGTCACCCTGATTTCAATATGAAAGATTTTAATAGATATAGGGTTATATGGGTTTTTAAACATAAATCTAATGAAGACAACAAACTATATGATATGTATTTAGAATATGCGGACGAATCTGATTGGCCTTCAATATCTGAATACACTATGAATAAAGGTTGGAATTATGTAAATCCTACATTTGATTCGATTGGGAAATTTTTAAAAGATTATAAAGGAAATTGCGTAGTTCTTGATTTTGCTTTATGGGACACACACAACCAAAAGTGGGTAGTGTACAGTTTAAATAAAGATGGTTTTGTTGAAACTTATCCTACTGCAGAACATGTGGGTGTTGATGGCATTTTAGAAACTTTTCTAATCAAAGTTGAATCAAATTGTAAGTTAGGTTCAAGTAATAATGTGCCAGAAATACCTGCATTACCAAATTAATCTTTTTTCTTTTTCTTTTTTTCTAAACTTTTATAAATAACTCCTCTATTTCTTTATAAATGGGAACTTTTAAATTCTTAGAACACACAGCAGACGAAAAGATCGCCATAGTTGCAACTTCATATGAAGATTTATTCCAAACAGCAATAAAAGCAATTTACGAAACAATGCTAGGTAAAAAAGAAGTTAAATCCATCCAAACAAAAGAATTTTCCCTAGAAAATAAAAAAATCACAACATTACTATACGACTTCATAAATGAATTTATAATCTTGTTCGACGAAGAAAGTTTACTTCTTCCAAACATTCAATCCTTAACAATAAAAAACGAAAACAATATGTATAAACTAAATGTAAAAGTTTCAGGCGATAAAGTAAAAAATTACGAAATTGAAAATCAAATCAAAAACATGACATATAGTGACATGATTATAGAAGAAAAGAACAATCAAATTCATGCGCAAATTGTTGTAGACATATAGGTGAAATTATGAATATCAAAAAATTAAACAACTACTCATATGAAATAGAAAAAGAAGGAATTATGAATGTTCCTGTAAAAATATTCGCATCAGAAAAAATTATGAAAAATATGGAAAAAGATAATTGTTTAAAACAAGGAATGAATGTAGCACAACTTCCTGGAATACAAAAATATTCTTTCATGATGAGTGATGCGCATCAGGGATACGGCATGAGTATAGGCGGAGTAGCTGCTTTTGATTTAGAAGAAGGAATAATTTCTCCCGGAGGGATTGGTTTCGATATTAACTGCCTTTCAAAAGATTCAAAAATATTAACAAACGAAGGTTATTATAAAACTATTGAAGAATTTGAAAAAGATTTATCAAAAGAATTAGTAACGTTAGATTTAAACTCAAAAAAAGATGAAATAAGCGTTCCTGTTTTATTTATGAAGAAAAAAAACGATAAAAAAATGTTTAAAATTACAACCAAAACTGGAAAAATAATTAATACAACCGAAGACCACCCTCTATTCACAAAACAAGGAATGAAAAATACTTTAAATTTAATGAAAGATGAAGAAATTGCAACATATCCTTTTGAAGGAGTTCAATATGAAGAACCTTCAAGTGAATGTTTAATAACAGAAGAAGACATTTTATCTTTTCCTTCAAAATTTAATAAAGAGCAAATGATTAAAGAATTAAAACAAAGAAATTTATTACCTTTAAGAAAAAATGATTCTAAACTTCCTGCTTTAATAAAATTAATTGCGTATAATATGGGGGATGGCTCTTTAGTTATAACTGGAAATTCTGCGAGAATCGAATATTGGGGAAAGCCAGAAGAACTAGAATTAATAAGAGAAGATGTATATAAATTAGGATTTACACCATCAAGAATTTATTCAAGAGAAAGACATCATAGTATTGATACAAAGTACGGAAATGTTTCATTTGATAATACGGAATATTCGATGAGAATAACTTCAAGAAGTTTATTAACGCTTATGGCAATTTTAGGAACGCCTATAGGAAAAAAAACAATTCAAAATTATGGGATTCCTTTTTGGTTAAAAACCGCTCCAAAATGGCATAAACGATTATTTTTAGCAACTTATTTTGGCGCAGAAATGTCTTCTCCAAACACTATGACTAATAATCATTCAACATTTTATATGCCAACAGTTGGAATAAATAAATCTTCAAATAATATTGATGGTGGAATAAAATTTCTAGAAGACATAAAAAGTATGTTAGATGAATTTGAAATTCATTCAGTTTTATCAACACCTAAACATGATTATACTAACAAAAAAAATGAAGAAAGTTATCGAGTAAGAATTCATATTTCAGCAGACAATAAAAATTTATTAAATTTATACAAACAAATAAATTTTGAGTACAACCCATTAAAGAGAAAATTAGCAAATTTAGCGATACAATATACCCTACTAAAAGAAAATTTAATTAAAAAAAGAATTGCAGTGCAAAAACAAGCAATAACATTAAAACAAAATGGTTCAGAAATAAGTGAAATTTGTGATTTTTTATGTGATGATCAAATAAATAGGCGATTTATAGAAAGAAGTTTATATGAAAATCGAAAAACAAGTCCGAGAATAGGTGACAATTTACCTACGTTTAAAGAATTTTCAGAATCTAATTCATTTGGAGAATCAGGTGCAGTTTGGGATACAATTGAAAACATAGAAAAAATAGAGTATGATGATTATGTTTATGATTTTACGGTGAATCATTCTTCACACAATTTTATTGCAGATAACATTGTTGTAAGTAATTGTGGCGTCCGTCTTCTATCAACAAATTTAACATTAGAAGAAGTACAACTAAAAATAAAAGAACTTCTAGATTTACTTTACAAACAAATACCAAGTGGAGTTGGTGAAGATGGTCTAAGAAGATTAACCGATGATGAACTTACTACCATCTTAAAACAAGGACCGAGATATCTTGTAGAAAAAGAAAACATAGGAACGCAAGAAGAAATAGATCACTGCGAAGAAAATGGAGAAATGAAAGATGCAGATCCAACATGCGTTCCACAAAGAGCAAAGTCAAGAGGAAGAAGACAACTAGGAACACTTGGAGCAGGAAATCACTTCATAGAAATCCAAACAGTACAAGAAATTTTCGATAAAAAAACTGCCGAAGCTTTTGGAATTACGAAACAAAATCAAATTTGTTTAATGATACACACAGGCTCAAGAGGACTTGGACATCAAGTAGCATCAGATTACCTAAGAATGATGGAAGATGAATATCCTGAAATCATCTCAAAACTGCCAGAAAAAGATTTAATTTATGCGCCATTCAAAAGCGATTTAGGACAAAAATATTACAAAGCAATGTGCTCAGCAGCAAACTTTGCATGGGCGAATAGACATTACATTGCAAACTTAGCAAAAACTCCTTTTAAAAAATTATTTCCACATGTAGAATTTAGAACAGTATATGATGTTGCTCATAACATCGCAAAAATTGAAACACATTTAGTTGATGGAAAAGAAAAACAATTATTAGTTCATAGAAAAGGAGCAACAAGATCTTTAGGACCTGAAAACCCTTTACTGCCTTCAGCTTACCTGCATAGCGGACAACCTGTAATTATCCCAGGGTCTATGGGTACAGCATCATTTTTACTTGTAGGAACAAACGAAGCTGAAGATGCATCCTTTTCTTCAACCGCACATGGTGCAGGAAGATTAATGAGTCGATTCGCAGCGAAAAAAGAATTTGTGGGTGAAGAAATAAAAGCAGAAATGGAAAAAGACAACATTTTCTTAAAAGTAGGTTCAGTAAAAGGAGTTGCAGACGAAGCACCAAAAGCTTACAAAGATGTAGATGAAGTTGTTAAAGTTTCACATGATGCTAAAATAGGTAATTTAGTTGCGAAACTTAAACCTCTTGGTGTGATTAAAGGATAAAAAGAAAAAATCAAATAGAATTATATTTCATCTTCATCTCATGAGATAAAATATCTTGATAAAATTTAGCAATAGAATTCAATTCACTCACTTTGCAACACCCATCCTATTAGTGCTAAAAAGATATTCTTCAATAAGGTTTTCTTCTTCAGCATATATTAAGCCATATTCTTTCATAGTTTCAACAACTTGATGTTGATACATCTCACACTCTCCAATAAATCTTTCGTCTTTCATTTCACTCACCAAATAGTTTCACCGCCTGCGCGAAAATTATTAACCCATGCATCTGAAAATTGATAATCGTAACTTTTGTGTAAGTTTTTCTTAGTAACTTGTTTTATTTGTTCAAAAAATAATTTTTCAATAAATTTTACATCCATTTGAATCACCTACTATAAACATGGTCAAATCAGTTTATAAGCTTCTCACGGAGATGTCCAGTGCGACTAATGTGTTAAAACCTTGTTTTCAAACACTACGGACAGTCTAATCAAAAAAACTTTGTCCAATGTAAAACTATTTAAATACAAAAAATTAAACCTCCTACATGAGGAATTCCTATAGAAAAGGATTAAGTTTTGGATTGACTTCTGGAATAATAACAACTTTAGGACTCATCATAGGATTAAACTCAAGCACAAGCTCAAAAACAATCATCTTTAGTGGAATATTAGTTATAGCTATAGCAGATGCAATGTCAGATGCGTTTGGAATACATATGTCTGAAGAATCTCAAAACTTAAGAGTTAAAGAAATTTGGGAAGCAACAATATTCACATTTATTTTCAAATTTTTATTTGCCTTATCATTTATAATTCCAATATATTTCTTCCAATTAGATCTTGCAGTTCTAATAAGTATATTTTGGGGACTTTCATTAATATCTGTTTTTAGTTATTATATTGCAAAAAGAGAGCGAAAAGATCCATTACATATAATTCTAGAACATATAACTATAGCAATATTCGTGATAGTTTTAACACATTTAGTAGGAAAATTATCTTTACTAGTAATATAAAAAAATAAAAAAATAGATTTACTCAATTTCAATTAAACTCTTATTTGCTTAAAGAAACATTAACTGCTTTTGGACCTCGTTCTCCTTCTTCTACATCAAAGGTAACTGGGTCATTTTCTTTCAATCTCAAATCACTTGACGCTAATCCGGAAATGTGTACAAAATATTCTTTTCCGTCATCAGCTGTAACAAATCCAAAACCTTTAGATTCGTTAAAAAATTTTACTGTTCCATTCATTTTAATTTACTCCATTAGAACTCTAAACAACTTTTCTGCTTAAACATTCTAACGCTTTTGAATATTTTTATCCATTTATAAATCATTGCTTTTCAACTAATTTTTCAATAGAGCTAAAATATCTTGAATTTTTATCAAAATAGCTCTTTTTCAGCTCTAATCCGATAGAATCCAAGACTAAATTATATATTTGATTTCCTTTCTTAAATAAAGCGGTGTTAGTAACAAATTCGATGTTTGTGCTGTCTTTTCCCTCTAAAAAGACATATTTTTTCTCTTCTTTTCCTATTTTAATAGTAATTTCTTCTAATTTATTTTCTTGCTTTTTCAAGTTTAAATTTTTCCAATCCAATAAATTTTCACCTAATTTGTCTTTCATAATATAACATGTATCGTTAAAAGATAAAAAAAGCCGGTTTTCATCATTAGTAAATGTGTCAAAACAATTCTCAATATATTTAACTTTTACAAAAGAGTTATTTAGAGAAAATTTAGATTGTTCATAAGTGGTTATTCCTTTCTTACCATATATAAGTAAACTCGTACCTAAAACTAGAATACCTAATGAGGTTCCAAGTATTTTTCCAATCTTGTTTTTCATGAAATATATTTAGTAGAACTCTAATTTATAACCACTGTCAAGAAAGCCGGAAACTTTACGAAAACACAATATTTATAATATTTTTAAAATAAATCCATACATGAAGTGGATAATATACGTTTTAGTCTCAATATTCATTTTTACACAAGTCAATGCACTCGAAATAAATACAAGTTTAAATTGTTCTTTTAGCCCAGACGAATTTTACAGGTTGGAAAAAGTAAATTTAACCAACAAGTCATTTATAGGGGGTTTTGCTCTAGGAAATAAAGATTATCTTTTAATAGAAATTGGAAATATCGAAGAAAAATATTGGTATTTTAGAACTATTGATAGTAAAACGTATTTTTTAGAAGAAAAACCTCAAGACTTTTCAGTAGACTACATAATGAAAGTAGATTCTTGCAATATAAAGAAATTAAAAAAAAACACCTCTTTATTTCCAGAATTATATTCTAAAGGTCAAATACAAATAAGAACAAAGCACATTGATTATCCATTTTTTAAAGTGTTTTCAAAATATGTTATACTCTTATATGATCTAATAAAATAAAATTTCAACAACTTTAAATATCACTATAATAAACTAACTCTATGCTTTACAAAGAACTTGCCGAACTATACCAATCTTTAGAAACATCCCCTCAAAGACTTAAGAAAACATATATTTTAGCTAAATTTCTACAAAAACTTCCTAATGAACAAATAGAACCGACAATATTATTATTACAAGGTTTAGTATTCCCAGAATGGGAGTCCAAGAAAATAGGCATTGCAGGAAAACTGGTCGCCAAAGCAATTGCCAACTCAATGGGACACTCCGATTTAGATGTATTAAAACTATTTAAAAAAACAGGAGATTTAGGTGAAGTTGCGTTCCAACTTTGTCAAACAAAGAGACAACAAACACT
>Ga0172381_10001790_pt1 | contig 24567 bp, 48 predicted proteins | sample Leawel6488metaG_FD_119754 | JGI IMG/M metagenome (GOLD analysis project Ga0172381, IMG submission 119754) | Leachate microbial communities from a municipal landfill in Southern Ontario, Canada - Leachate well 64-88 metaG | ecosystem: Engineered > Solid waste > Landfill > Unclassified | place... | reverse complement strand
TTATTTAAATGCTATAAGACCACATAGTAAATTAATTTTAGTATTTGACTTTGCACAATTACCCCCTATTGGTTCAGGTGATTTCACAAGAGATTTATTAAAAAGTCAGTTATGTATAAATAAGTTTACTAAAGTCCATAGACAAGGTGAAAAAAGTGGTATTCTATTAGACGCAAATAAAATAAGAATAGGTATTAATCCAATAGAAAAACTTGAAAGAAAAATAGTTCATGGTGAATTGAAAGATATGTTTTACATATTTGATACAGACAAAGAAAATATGAGAGAAATAGCCATTGAATCTTATTTAAAATCTGTAAAAGATGTTGGTTTAGACGAGGCAGTTATTATTACACCAAGAAGAAGAAAATGTATAAATAGTGTGATAGAAATTAATAAAATAATACAAGATAAATTAATACCTGATGATGTACAATATTTAACTAGATGGAAAGATGGAGAAAAATGTATATTTAAACTTGGCGCAAAGGTAATGCAAAAGAAAAATAATTACGAAAAACTTGTTTTTAATGGTGATGAAGGATATATTACCGAAATACATAAAACATATTTTATTATTACATTTAATCTTGAAGGTGGACAAAAATTAATATTATACTCTTTAAATGAATTAGATCAAATAGAATTAAGTTATGCTGTAAGTATTCATTCTGCACAAGGAAGTCAATATCATTCAGTAATATGTTTATTTGATATGAGTAGTTATATTATGTTAAATCGTAAAATATTATATACTGCTATTACAAGGGCAAAGAAAAAATGCATGCTAATAAGTGAACCAAGAGCCTTTAAAGCTTGCTTGGATGATGAAAATAATAAACCGAGAAATACATTTTTAAGTGAGATGTTTGAAGTATATGATAAAAATAATGGATGGGGAGATTATTTTAAAGTTATATAAATTACTAAAATAAAAGTGTTGACATTTAAACTTAAAACAATTATACTATAACCAAGGAGCGAAGGGGTTGAAAAATCAGTTCCATGCCCAATAAAAACCGAATCCCTAACGGTGGGGATCACATGGGAGATTGCTCCTTTTATAATCTTATATTAAATAACAACACCAAATCGAGGTTTTGTCATGATTTTAAGTATGAAAAACGGAGTAAATGGAAGTATGAGGGAGTATGAAGGAGGTTAAAAATTTGTCAAATAATAAAACTTTAAGAAAAACATATTTTATAACTCAATGGGTAATTATGGTTGATGTTGGAGTTAAAAAATTTATATCAAGAAATTACACTTATAAAAATGATTTTAAGTATACAGTTTTAATAAATAAAGCAAAAAGATTTAATGAAAAACATGTAGCAAAAAAATACATAGAACAAAATGATATTATAGGAGAAATATTACCAGTAAAGTATAGTTTGGAATTGGAAGGTTAAAACCAAACAAGAATTTTGTTTTAAATTGAGGAGATTAAATATATGAATTGTTTAAAATGTAATAATGAATTAGATATAGAATCGTCTGGGAAGAATGAATACGGATATTATATTTATTATATTTGTTCACAATGCAATAAATTACATCTATGCGTGTCACAGGACGGAGTAATGATTCAAGAAAAACTAGATTTACTAAATTAACATGAAATTGGACATTTATTTAAATATAAGAAAGGATGATTAAAATAAATAAAGTAAAGTGTATTAATTGTATATATTTAGGAATAAAAGATTTTATATGCGGTTATTGTAAAAATCCTAAAAGTAAAATGACTACTGTTCAACCTGATACTTCATGTGAATATGGAAAATTATAATATAATAAAATTTAGATCCAAACGGATATTTCATCAAATTTTAAAGGAGTAAATAATGGGTAAAATAATAAGCCATAATGGAGAATATGGTTATGTTTTCTTTGATAAGATATGTCAAAAATGTACAGGAAATATAAAACTATTAGAATTACCTAATCCACCAGAAATTTTATGGCCTATATATGAAGATGTATATATTATTGAAGAAGATAATAAGTTTAAAGAGGTTTGTAAGAAATGTTATGAACAATATAAATCATTACAAAAGTAACAATTCATTATGATTTAGGAGGTAAATTATGAAAGCATTTATCAGATTTGAATGTGAATGTGGAACTAAAGAAGAAATAGAACTTACAAAAGAGTATGAAGAAGATTGGTACGATGTTGCCTTGGATTTTAGCATAAATAGAATGAAAAATTTTACCTTTGAACAAAATCCAGAATCATTTATTGTTTATTGCGATTGTGGTAGAGAAATAGAAATTGGATAAAAGGAGTAATTTAATGGAACCAAGAAAAATGAAATTAGATGAATCTATAAAATTAAATAGTAAACATTGGAATAAACAATACATAGAAAAAATGAGTGCTAAATTAATTCTATATTTTTCTGATCCAAGTAAAAAAGTAAGAATTAAAAATAAACATCTTTGTAGATATTGTTACTATGCTAATACTTCAAGAATTGGAGGTGCTGCAATTACCACAGTTGTTTGTGCTAATTGTGATAAGGAATTAACTTTTTCAAATACGTGTGTGGATATTTTATGTGATGAATGTGCGGAGAAGTTAAATGTGTGTAAGCGTTGTGGGCAGAAAATGGATTAAAGAGGAGATTTATATGAGTGTTTTAGAATTACTAAAAAATCGTAAAGAGATAAACAAACATATTTTAGACGGTTGTTTTGGTGTATATGGTTTTTATGATAGTTGTTTTTTATGTAATATAAAAGAATTGTGCAAGAAAAGAACTATAAAAATGGGCATTAAAGATTATAAGAATCTATGTTGGAATTGTGGTTGGTTTATAAATAAACATACTAAATATAAAAAATGTGGTATATTTTTAAAAGGACAAGGTATCTTTAGTAAAACAAGAAAGGGTAATTGTGAAAAACAATTTAACAAAACAAATGTTTCATTCTAATATTAGGAGGTAAACGTAAATGAATATTATCCCAAAATGAAAATTAACAAACATGCTTCAATTAATCTATAAAATAAGCATGAATATACAGAAAGGAATAATAATATAAATATGACCAAAGAGCAATTTATAAAACGTATGAGTTTCATACAAAACTTCCATAGTGAACAAGATACACTTCAAGTATTGATTGATAAACTTACGGATGGATATAGTGTTGTTACTATTGGAGAATGTTTGGTAACTGAACTTCTTGATATAATTAGAGAAAATTTACAATTAGGAAATGATGATATTCTTAGTTGGTGGTTATATGAAGATGTAGATAAAGTTATTTATGATAGAAATGGAAATATAACACATAGTGTTAGGACATTAGATGAGTTGTATGATTATTTAGTAGAAGACAAAAATTAACACCAAATAAAATGTTTGTTTGATGTCAACTAAAAGGAGAGAAAATATGAATAGTAAATATAGAAAACTTACTGAGGAAGAAATTAAATTATTACCATTTGAACTTAAAATATGTTATATGATAACTCCTTGGAATATAAGTTTTAATCCTCTTTCTATAAGTGAATGGGTTGAAAATTTAGGAATGTGGCATTACATGGAAGAATATAATGATGAGAAAGACGCTTTAAAAAATGCTATTATTGATGTAACGAATAAATGTGAATTTATAGCAAAATATATTAAATAAAACATCATAAAATGTACGTTTGATTTAAATATGAAAGGAGAATTTATATGCTACATAAAAATATGCATAATAATCTATGGGATGGTAGTGATTATCCATTAGAGTTAGATTTCTACTTTATTAATGATAAAAATGATTTAGCAGAATTTATTTCAAAACACTTTAGAGGTAAGGCATCTGAAATAAATCAAATACCTATTAAAAAATGGTTTTTGTATAGTGTGGATGATATTGGCGATTATATAAATGATTATATAACTTTGGTATCTGATTATAAAAAGAATTTACTAGACACTATCATTAATGCTTCAATAATGTATAAACAATTAGAAAATGTAAATTAAGATCAAAGGTAAATTTGATCATGTTTTTTAGAAAGGAGAAATAATGTTAACATTATTCAATACAACAGAAAAATATTTATTCCCAAGGAAAGCAATACATAAAACTTTAGATGAAGTTATGGTTCATGGTTTCTTTCAATGTGGTAATTTAGAAGTTGGTTGTGATCCAATAGCAGTTGTTGAATTACCTAATGGACAAATTGAAACAGTGAATGTAGAAAATTTAATAATGAAAAATTAAATAAAATGTTGTTTTTGTTGTTTGTGAAGGTATATTTAATTACTGTCCTTGTTGTGGAAAGGTAATAACAGAATAGAAGAATATTTTATCATGATAAGAAGGTTTTGGAATTGTCTTTCTTGTGGAAATCAAAGCGATATACAAGAAATAGATTTATTAAAATAATAACTTTATAAAAAAACATTTTGTAATGATTAAGGAGGATGAAATGAACATATTAGATTATTTAAAGGATTTTACAAAACTACTACAAAAATATGAAGAAGCAGATATTCAATTACAACGTATTACTAATTTAAGTTTGACACAAATGATCGATATCGCTAAAGCATGTAATTTATATGCTGATATTAATGGTACAAAAGTTCCATTACATATTTTGGGATCAGCAATGAAAACATGGAATTGTGATTTTGATACTTTATACAGGAATGTATTATGTGAACCCATAGATGCCAAGAAAACTAGCAAGGCAATAAATAATGTATTAACTAAAATTACTAACCAGGATGTTCCTATTAGTATTAACAATATAATTTTAAATGATAAATATAAAGAGTGTAAATCAATTCAAGAAATACTTGATAAAGTTAGTAAAGAGTTCTCCAAATTAACTTTTGATCATGAGATTGAGAATTAAATATGTATAATAAAGAAGAATCAGATTTATGGTGGTATTTTCTATCAAATCATTGGAGATTTAATAATTATGATGGTTGTTGTCAGTGTTATGCTTGTGAAAAAATGCGAGAAGAATTTAATGAATGGGTTAAAGAACTTAAGAAAGGAAATAATGTATGACCTATTGTTCTAAATGTAATTCTCCAACCAAATCCACCTATCTAATAAGACAAATAGGTATTCTATGTGGTAATTGTACTAAAGAACATGGAGAAAAAGAAATTGAAAAACTTGATAATGAAATTACAATGCTTATTAGAAAGAAAAACGAAATACATAAACAAGTCAGAGAAGTAATTCAAGCAGATTGCAAACATGAAAATGCTTTTAATACTGGTTATGGTATTATAAAGGACGGTAATTTTAGTGAGACATGGAGATGCCCTGATTGTGATTTTATTTTTGATAAATTAATAAAATAAAATTTATGAGGTTTAATATGGATGAAAAAGAAGTAAGGGAATCGTTACAAAAAGCATATAAAAAAATTAATGATGCTCAAAACGAACATCAAGAAGAAATAAAAAGAATACAAAAACTATGCACCCATTCTAAATTAGGACAGCATGTTCTCATAGGTAATCCTTGTTTAATATGTGGGAAAATAGTTCCTTCATATGAACAACGATATAATAAAACAAAATAATAGTTTTGTGAAAACATGGAGGTAATTATGTGTCCTAATTGTAAAAGTAGAAAAGTAACTCGTAAAATAATTGAATACTAGTATCAACCTTATGAATATAGTGAAAGAATGGATACAGCAAAGAAGACAGAATATAATTGTAAAGAATGTAATTACAAGTGGTTTAAATAAAACAATGGTTTTGTAATGAATGAAAGGAAGTAAAAACATGCAAGAAAAATATAATTGGAAATTATATGAAGAATTATGCAATAACATTGGGATTCAATCTAAAAATCCAGACGGTACATACAGAGGATTTACAATAGATTTGTTAGATGATTTAGTAGAAGCATGGCAAAAAGCAATTAAACCTAAAAAAGAAATGGTGGCAATTTTGGATATGAGATTAAGAGATAGAGAGCCATGTAGTCATCCAGGATGTTTAAGTCATATTTCTCATCCTTGTGAGGGATGTGGTAGAATCGGTGGTAAAAGTCCAAAGGATTATGAAAAAATATTTAATAATATTGGTATTAAAATTAAAAATCCAGATGGTACATATAGAGAACATGACCTATCATTATTAGAAGATATAGCAATTGTGTGGCATAAATTTGATCCTAAAAAGTGGTGGCAATTCTGGAAGAAATATTAAACAAAATTTCCATTTGATGTTGAAAGGAGTATAAATATGATTGAAATCTGTTTTAATTGTGGAGAGGAAATAGATGATGAAAATGATATTTATTATATATTAGCGGGAAGATGTGGTTCAATAAATTTTTGTGAAGTTTGCGGCAAAGATTTTAATATACCCAATAAATGCAATACTATTCATAAATATTCAGACGAAGTATATAATTATAAATTTAATATAAATAACTAATTCTATAATGATTAAAAAGGAGAAATTTTATGTTTAAGAAGATGTGCGTTAGTCAGGGGTATGTTCCACCTACTTGTACTATGGATGGTCAATATTGTTGGTTATTAGTAAATAGCCAAGGCGATCCATGTAAAGGGTGTAATGAAGATAGAAATATCTGCAAAGGTAGGATAAGTAAATAAAGAATTGATTTGTAATGAAAGGAGATAAAATATTGGACTTAGTAAATTTAAGTTATGATGTTGAATGTTTTATTAAAGGAAAGATATTTGGTTATTGCACAGCCAAAGGATGTAAAGATAAATATGATTATAAGGTAGAGATTGGAGTTAAAACTATAAGGTATTTGTGTAAAGATCATTATCAAGAAGTAAATGATATTGTTAAAATAATATAATTAAAGATGTTTTTTATAACGATTTAGAAAGGAGTCAGATATGGCAACACAACCCTATAAATTAGATGACAAAGAATTACTATCTAAAGCAAGGGCAGTTATTGAAAAGATAGAAGCAACAAGATATGAAAAAGATGTATTAAGTGTAATTGTAAATAAATTTATGTGGTATATCGGAACTGTTGAATCAACAAATAATTGGGTGCAACAGGCATTTGATGAAAATAAAAAACTAATAGAATTAATAAAAGAAAGATGGAAACCAGAAGATTAAGATAAATAAAGAGTTCTGTGCAAACTTTGAAAGGAGTTTAAAATGAATACACAAACTATAGTTAATGGTAAAGAATATAAATATTATGACCAATTTGAAAGATGGTTAGAGAATTTAAAACTAGATTTTATTCAACAAAAAGATTATAAAGGGTTTCCTACATTACCCGAAAATAATCTTAATGGTATTGATATCTATACTAATGCTAATGCAGAAGAAAGAAGATTTATATTTCATCTACTTCTTACTGAATTTACTGAAGCATTGAGACATTGGAAGGTAGATAAAGATGCTTTATGGACTGAAGAAGGCAGAAAGCAACATAAGGAGTTTATAGACAAGATAGAAATATTGTTACCTTATATGAAGAAGGATTGGGATAAATTTTATTAAAATGAAAGGAGAAATTTATGTTAAATTGGTGTTTAGAACATCCTTGGATGACATTTTTTATTATAATAATAAGTATTAATAGTATTGATAATATAATTAAATATATAACTAGATATCATAGCAATGAAGATGATGATACAAAAGTAAAGGTATCTATAGGAAAATAAAATTATTTTTTCATAATCATTATTTTATTAGATTATAATTACCCATTGTTGTATATAATATTAATATTATGAGGTGATAATATTATGAATAAACAATGGAACAGAAATAGAAAATTCCCACAATCAAATAATAAAATCGATGATAAAAAACAATTATTGATAAACAGTTTTATTGACAAAACTAAAGAATCTAATAAAACAATAAATATTGATGAACAACAATTAGAAATTAAAAACAATCTCGTTAACAATATTGAAGATGATCATAATATCGAAAATATAATAAATTTAGAAAGATTGATAAAAACTTATAAAAAGCAGAATAAGGAAGTTAATGTAGAAAATTCACGATTAAGAAGTGAATTAAAAAATTTGAAGAAGTTAAATTATGAATTGAAGTTACAGAATAAAAATATTACAGATAATTATAATCAAAAAATTAAAGAATTTGAGAATAAAGTATATAGGCATAAACTCGATCAAAGAAAACTTAAAGCAAAAATCATAGAATTAGAGTTAAAAAATAAAGAAATAAATCAAATTAAAGGATTATGGAAGTGTGCAAATAATACAATTAAACAATTGAAAGAAAATAATGAAAAGTTTAAGGATAAATTAAAACAGCCTAATGAATTATCAATATTTATTAATCATATTTTAAATGAAAATCAACTTTTAAAAAATACTATTAATAGTTTACTCGGTGAATTAAGAGTGTATAAAGAAAAAATTGAGATTTTAACTTTTTCTAAAAGAGATAGAAACATTATTCCTAATAGTAAAAAAATACAATATGGCCATATTTATAAAGATGAATATAGCAATTGGTTGTTTTTTGTGAACCCAAATAATGAATATTATGTAATTGAGAATAGTAAAGGATTAAATAATAAAATTGGGTATTCAGTAATAGCAAAAATAATTAGCAATGATTATGCAAAAATATTATAAGTTTTTTAAGTATCAAATCAATAAGAAAATAACATCAAATGTATTATTAATGATAACTTTAGAAAGGAGAAAAATCTATGTATGCAGATAACGAATTTCTTATTGGTCTTTCTAATAAATTATTAGAAATGGCAGATAAAACAACAGATACAAATACCAAAGAAGAATTAAGAAATCTAGCAGAAATGACTATTGAAACTTGTGTAATTAAAAAGAAAGGAGAAAACATTTAAAATGAAAATGTTTTATTACATATTACATAGTTTTAAAGAATGTCCAGATAAAGATTTGATTTACTTTAAAGATGTAATGACCACTTGTAAGAAATGCGGAAGAGTCCATTTCATATTTAATAACTAAACAATGAATAAATACAAATATAAAAATACATAGGTGATATTATGATTGATTTTATTGATATATTAAATGAGTGAATTAAGATGTGAGGAGTGTGGATGGATAGATGATTAATAGGTAGATAATAGAATGATAAAATAATTTAACATAATACATAGGAGGAAACAAAGTATTGAAAGTTGTTAAAAGAAACGGTACAATAGTTGATTTTGATGAAAATAGAATTATTAGCGCAATTGAAAATGCTATGAGAGAAACAAAAGATGGAGTAGATAATGAGATAAGTCGATTAATTTCTAAACAAATTAAGAAGAAAAGTTTTGATGTAATTCAAGTAGAACAAATTCAAGATATAGTTGAAGAATGTCTTATGAATACTAATAGAAAAGATGTAGCTAAGAGTTATATATTATATAGAAATAATAGAAATAAAACAAGGAATAATAATAAAAATACTGGATTATTAAATGAAGAATTTTTGAGCGATTATAAACATAGACCATCTCCTATGAATCAATTAGGTAATTTTGTTTATTATCGAACTTATTCTAGGTGGTTGCCTGAAGAACAAAGAAGAGAATATTGGTGGGAAACTGTAAAAAGAGCAGTTGAATATAATTGTAGTCTTGTACCAACAACAAAAGAAGAAGCAGAAAAATTATATGATAATATTTTTAATTTGCGACAATTTTTAAGTGGAAGAACTTTATACATAGGTGGTACATTAGTTTCAGAAAAATTTCCTACGTCTAATTATAATTGTTCATTTGCTGTAGTTGATGATTTCGAAGTATTTAAAGATGCTTTTTATTTACTAATGATTGGTTCAGGTTTTGGATTCCGTATTCTAAAAAATGATGTTCTTAAACTTCCAAGAGTAAAAACAAATGTGGAAATTATACATAAGTATTATACCTCAATACCAAAAAATAAACGTGAAGATAATACTTCAATTCAATTTACAAATAATAATATGATTAAAATTATAGTAGGAGATAGTAAAGGAGGATGGGTTCAAGCATTAGATTATTTATTAAAAATGCTTTGGGATAAAGATTTTATTGATATTAAAACTATTATATTTGATTATGATTATGTTAGACCAAAAGGAGAAAGATTAAAAACATTTGGTGGAACTGCTTCAGGATATGAAAGTTTAAAATCAATGTTTTCTAAAGTAGATAAAATAATTAAGAAAGAAGGACATAATCAGAATAAAGAAAGAATTAAACTCAGACCAATTAATTGCTTAGATATATTAAATACCATTGGTGAAAATGTTGTAATTGGTGGAGTTCGGCGAACTTCGGAAATAGCTTTAATTAATTCCGATGATGAAGAATGTATTAAGGCAAAAAGTAATCTTTATAAACAAGTTGGTAATGGAAAATGGGAAATTGATACTGAATTAATACATAGACAAATGAGTAACAATGCTATTTATTATAAAGAAAAACCTTCTAGGGAACAAATTCATTGGCAAATAGAACAAATGAGATATTCTGGCGAACCATCTTTTGTTAATGAAATAGCAGGAAACAAACGTAGACCAAATTTTAATGGTGTCAATCCATGTGCTTAATTTGGGTTCATGTAAAAAATCGGGCAAAATCGGTGAACGTCTTTAAGTAAAGAAAACACCGAGGTAACTTATCTAATTACGAAAGGTAGATAAGCACCGTAGAGCATAGCAGGTGAATAAATATAATTCTGCCACGAGTGTCCGAAAGAGATTAATTTTTAAGGAGATGTTATAATATGCCAATGCCTAGAGGAATGGTAAGAGGATATTCAGGATATTATAACGGAATATATTTAAGAAGTTCATTGGAATTTGCTTATGCGTATTATCTAGATTACCATAATATAGTGTGGGAATATGAGAAGACTACATATAGTCTTCAAGATTTCAGCTATAAACCAGACTTTTTTATAATGGATAATAATGAAGTTATAAAGATTGTTGAAGTTAAAGGTGAAGGAAATTCTAAGTTAGGGCAAGAAAAATTAGAAGCGTTTCAAAAAGAATACAATATACCAATCGAAATATATAATTACAAAAATTTAGTAAAGCTTTATCAAGAAGAAATGCCTTTAAGATTAAATACTGCTAAGAAAATGTGGATAAATGAATATGACACAAAATTAGCAACTTGTTATCAAAAAGGCAAAAATAATCCAATGTTTGATGTTAAGCAAAGAGAAAGCACAAAAATTCTTATTTCTGAAAGAGCAAAAGAACGTTTTGAAAATGAGGATTATAAAGAATATCTCACATCAAAACTAATTGCCTTCAATAGAGCAAATAACTTTGCTTATATGAAAGAATTGCGTTCAAAGAGAATGATTGTAGATTGTGCCAATCTTAAATGCCCTAATAGATTTGAAGTTACAGTACATTCTCCTAGAAAATATTGTTCAATAGAATGTGCATGTAATGTAAGTTCAAAATTAGGAGCAGAATCTTTAAGACTATCAGCAAAGGATTTAAGAAATAAAGTTAAGGATTATATATTAGATTGGGCAATTGAAAATAAAGATATCGTTCTTGAAACTGTTTTTAACGGAATAACTAATCTCAACCCACTATATATACAGATAGAAAATCTCTTCGGAATAAAAGATAAACGCATAATATCAAAAGCAATATTCGGTGAAGATAAAGGAAGAAAAGAATTTCTTAAATACCTTAAAGAATTGGTTTCTTAAAATATATGCCGAACTAAACCGGAATTAACCAGTTGTATCTATCATGTATGTCAAGGTGATAGTATGAGGTAGACCTCTAGAAGTGTCGAATAAAAAGTCGATACGACAACAAATTGGAAATTTTACTTGACTCCAATGGCCTTTGTAATTTAACTACAGTAAATGTATTTGCATTTGTCAAAGATAATAAATTAGATATTAAATCATTACTAGAAGCACAAAAATTGTCAGCAAGATCGGGTTATCGTATGACATGCGTAGAATTGGAACTTCCAAAATGGGATGCTGTTCAGCAAAGAGATAAACTTACAGGTTGTTCATTAACTGGATGGCAAGATATGGTTAATGCAACAAAAATGTCTAAAATAGATGAGATTGATTTATTAAAAAAATTACGTCAAGTTGCCCATGAAGAAATTAATACATATTCACAAGAATTAGGATTACCTAACTCATTATTAGTTACCACTTGTAAACCGGAAGGCACATTGAGTCAATTACCAGGAGTTACATCAGGTATTCATTATTCTGAATCGCCATTATTTATTAGAAGAGTAAGAATTAATGCACATGATCCTTTAGTTAAAGTTTGTGAAGAATTGGGTTATCCAATATTTCCAGAAGTTGGTCAAACTATGGAAAATTGTACAACAAAAGTTATTGAATTTCCTATGAAATCTACTGAAGGTAAAACAAAATATGATGTATCTGCCATTGAACAACTTGAGAATTATAAAATGTTTATGGATAATTATGTAGACCATAATGCTTCTATTACCGTTACTGTTCGTGACCATGAATGGGGAGAAGTAGAGAAATGGATATATAATAATTGGGATGATATTGTTGCAGTAAGTTTTTTACCTTTATCAAATTCATTCTATCAATTAATGCCATATGAAGCAATTACAGAAGAAGAATATAATAAAAGAGTTAAAGAAATGAAACCTTTTATTCCTTCGCTAATTAGTAAATATGAAAAAGAAGAAGTTGAATTTGATATTGGTAATGACGGATGTGAGTCAGGGGTTTGTCCAGTAAGGTAAAAAATACTAATATAATTAAAAGGAGAATACATATTATATGCAAAATAAAGTACGTGGTTTTAAAAAAATATCATTCGAGCAATATTGTAAAGACCTTGGAGGGAACGTTGATTTACAACAAGAATATGAAGATATGAAACTACCTAAAAGAGCAACTAAAAAATCTTCCGGTTATGATTTTTATAGTGTATATGATTTTGCTCTTAACCCAGGAGAAGAAATTAAACTTCCAACTGGAATAAAATCTTATATGTTAGATGATGAAGAATTATTATTATTTCCCAGAAGTTCAGTAGGATTCAAATATAATGTTAAATTTAACAATACAATCCCCAAAATAGATTCCGACTATTACAATAATAAAAACAATGAAGGTCACATATGGTTAAAGTTTACAAATACAGGCAATAAGGTATGGAAAGTTAAAAAAGGAGATGCTATTGCACAAGGAACCTTTTATAAATATTTAGTAGCAGACAATGACGCTCCTATAAATGAAGAAAGAATTGGTGGTATAGGTTCTACAAATTAATTATAAAATAGCAGAGATTAATCCTCTCTGCTATTCCTTAAATAAAATAAATACCAATTAAAGGAGAGTTACAATCATGCATAAATGCTATACACCCTGTATATATTATCATGAACTACATGACAAATCAAAAACTCCTACTGTTAAAGTAATTTGTGATATTCGTGAAGGTCAAGAAATCAGAAACATTCCCAATGAAGAAATACAAAACTGTGAACATTACAAAACTTATAATGAAGTTAAAGAAAATAGTAAAAAAATTTTCCAAATGAACCCTTGACAGAATACAAAAATAATAGTAAAATTAACCATAAGAAAGGAATAGAATATGGAGTTAAAATGTATTAAAGAAAATTGCGATTTCTATTTCGAAAGTGATAATCTGTATTACGAGGCATGTCAATTAATTAGTAAACGAATTTTATTAGATAAATGTTATGGTCTAGCAGAAGTACCTAATAAAAAAATAGAAATTGCTAGTAAAGTTCAAAAGTTAATCAAAGAATTTGATAGATTATGTTTTTTAGAAAGTTGGGTTGAGGATAATCAAATAAAATAAAATGGTTAAAAATTTAATAAAATAAAAATATAAAAGGAGAGAAAATATTTATGTTTAAACACTTAGCAATCCAAAACCCAGAAAATGTGTGTTTTAATTGTCTTCAAGAAAAAGAAGAGGGAGAGATAAATAAAATACATATTACTGGTATGGGGTACAATAGTAGTTTTGATAATTTTTTTACTCAGATTAATTTATGTTCCAATTGTTTAAAACTAACTAATCCTGAATGGTGGAAATTAGAAAAAGTTATTGATGAAGATGGTTATGAATCATATTATGAATATGAAAAAGAAATATTTAATTTTGTAAAACAAATGCCAATTGAAGGTCAAGAATTATTCTACGCTAGATATGGATATGGTGCTTGTACTGGTTATATGTCAGGTCAAGATTGGATTGATTATGAATTAGGAATTTTACCACATGAAAAATGTAAAGAGTATGGTTATTATTCTCCACAAGAAGAAGAAGCATATCAAAAAAAGTTTTCTGTTTGTGATAAAGTTAAAATTATTATATATGATGATAATAGTAAAGGTTGTCATTGTCCATTTGGTACATTTGGTAATAAGGATGGAACTTCAAAAGGGCATCAAACGCAATCTGGATGTTATAAGTGTAAATTATTTAAAAATAGAGAGGGCGAAATAGCAACTATGACTGAGGAAGATTTTAATATTTATGAATTGCAAAGTAAATTAGGATTAAAAATATTGTTTAAAGAAATTAAGAATATGAGAAATATAAAAATTTAACTAAAGAACAAATTTGTTTCATTATTTAAAATAAAAAAATAAAAGGAAGGTAAATAACCATGCTCAAAAAACTAGAAATAACCGTTTACGATGGAGATCCTTTAAAACCTATTGCTGATTGGTTAGCTGATGCTAGTTGCTATATATCTGATGCACTAGGATATGATGTTAAAAAGTTTAAGATAGTTGTTACTATTGAAGACAAGGAGTAATAATGCTAATAAACAAAAACGGTGGAAGAAAACAACTACTAGGAGTCAAAGATTTTATTTGTGAAAATTGTGAAAGTAAATTATTTACTTCAATTGGATATGCGAAAATTATTCAAAATAAACATTATTCATATGATCCTGTGGGGATTAAATGTGCAATGTGTGGTGAGGTATATTTAAATAATTTTGATTAAAATTGAAGCTTGGTTTTAATTTAAAAAACAAATATAAATGGAGATGATTAATATAGATTTCATTAAAGAAAACTTAATAAAATCCCCTCTAAATTATGTCGGAGGAAAATTCAAATTACTGCCTCAAATTTTACCATTATTCCCTGACAATATAAATACTTTCGTTGATTTATTTAGTGGTGGTTGTAATGTAGGAATTAATGTAAATGCCAAACAAATTATATGCAATGACATTCTCTTAGAAGTTATTAATTTCTGTAACAATTGTAAATCTTTTAATAGTGAAAATGTAGTAAAACAAATAGAAAATATAGTTGAAGAGTTTAATCTATCTAAAGAGAACCAAGATAACTATTTAAAACTCAGACAATTTTATAACCAAGGAAATAAAGAGTGGAGTTATTTTTATGCCTTGATATGTCATTCATTTAGTAATCAAATAAGGTTCAATAGTAAAGGTGAATTTAATCTTCCTTTTGGTAAAAGAACTTTTAATCCCGTTATGAAAGAAAATCTAATTAAATTTGTAAACCGTTTAAAAAGAATAAATATTAATTTTACTAATTTGGATTTTAGAAAATTAGATATTAGTAAATTAGATTGTTCTGATTTTTTGTACGCAGACCCTCCTTACCTGATAACCTGTGCTACTTACAATGAAAAGAATGGTTGGAAAGAACAAGACGAAAAAGACTTATTAAATCTACTTGATAAATTAAATGACAATAGTGTTAAATTTGCTCTTTCAAACGTACTTGAAAGCAAAGGTAATAGTAATGACATATTAAAAGAATGGTCTAAAAAATACATAGTACATAGGTTAAATGCTAAGTACGGCAATGCTAACTATCAAAGAAAAGAAAAAGATAATAGTACAACTTTAGAAGTTTTAGTGACAAATTATTAATATAATATTATTAATAAGAAAGGAGTAAATATTGAAGAAAAAGTACATCAGTTATAAAGAATGTCATAAAACAATTGATAATATTAAATATAAACTATGTAAAGAATGTTTGATTTGGTTTAAGATGAATAGTGATAATTTTAAAGTACATCCAAGTAAAAAAGATGGATTTAGTGATAATTGTAGAAAATGTCAAGAAGAATATAGTCATAATAACTATATGAAAAATAGAGAAAAACAAATTGTGGATGCACAAAAAAGACAAGAAGGACATAAAGAAGAATTACAAGATTATTATCATGAGCGATATTTAAGACAAAAAGAAGAATTCTTAAAACGTGCAAGAAAAAGAAGAATAGAAAAGAAAGATGAAATTAGAATAGTCGCAAAAGAATACTATAAAAATAATCCTGAAAAATTCACTATTTATACTCAAAATAGGCAACATAAAAATCATAATATTACTAAATCAGAGTGGGAGAATTGCAAGAAATATTTCAATTATACTTGTGCTTATTGTGAATTGCCGATATCTCAACATTATTATACTAGAAATGGTATCACAAAATTAGGTGATTTTCATAGGGAACACGCTGATCACGAAGGTAATAATGATTTAAGTAATTGTCTACCATCATGTGGTAGTTGCAATGATAAGAAGTGGAAATTTGCTTTAGATGAGTGGTACAACAAAGGAAATAAAAATTTTACACAAAAAAGATTTGATAAAATTCTTAAATGGTTATTAGAAGACTGTTTTAAATACATAGAAGAAAAGAAACCCAAACAAAAATATGAACGTAAAAATAAAGTTATTAAACTAAATTAAAGGAGAAATATATTGGTAGAAAATTATAAAGTAATAACCCTATGTGGTTCAACTAAATTTAAAGATGAGTTTATTAAAGCACAAAAAGAACTAACCTTACAAGGATACATAGTAATTAGTGTTGGCCTATTCGGACACTCAGGAGATAATGAAGTCTGGACAGAAAATACTGAAATAATGTTAGATGATATGCATAAAAGAAAAATTGATATAGCAGATGAGATTTTTGTAATCAATAAAAATGGATACATAGGTGAAAGTACCAGAAGTGAAATTGAATATGCTATTTCTACTGGCAAGGAAATTAGTTATTTAGAAGATATAAAAACTTGTTGGGATTGTTCGCAAAGAATAGGTGAAAAATGTGGTATAGATGGTCATGAGGTGTATCCTGATAGTGAGGCATGTGGAGCATTTGAAGAATATTAATATCAAAATTCAGTTTCATTAAAATATTAAGGAAGAGATGAACTATGAATAATGAAGAAAAAAGTCCACAAGAAAAAATTAATGATAAATTATTCAAAATATATACTACCGTTAATGCAATGTTGATGAGTGACAATGTTTTATTAGAATGCATGAGACGTAATCCACCAATCAATATTGAACAACAAAAAATATTCAATGATTGCCAAATACGTATAGATGCTATGAATAAAATTATTAATATTTTAAATATATCATTTAGAGAATTAGGATTATAAAGTAGTTAAATCAATATAAAAAATATGTTTTATAAAGAAAGGATGATTAAGATTATAACTTGCTCAAATTGTCCTAATAAAAAGTGGTTTGAGGGACTTTATTGTATCGCTGATCGTGATTGGGTGATTGAACCAAAATATATATGTAAAGAAACAAAAGATGGAGTCGGGCATGAGGTTGAAAATAAATTGATACATAAAAATTGTCCATTAGTATAAAATCCCACTTTTGTTACAATATTAAAGAAAGGAGTCATTAATGACCACAAAAGAAAAAGCAATAATCCTATTTGCTATAACTTGTTTAGCAAATGATCTGAATATCAAAGATACCGAATTATCTACCACAAAAAATCTAACGAATAAATTCAATAAAATATTAGAAAAATATAAAAATATATTCAATAATGAAGATAATATAAAGCAACAAGTTATAAATTTATTTAAGAAATATGTGAATAAATTAAATAATAATAATGATAAGGAAGGAGGGTAAGTATGCTTACATGTCCATATTGTCAACAAGATATTGCTAGTAATCATACCTTGGATTGTCCTATGCATCCTGTAAATATTAATAATGATGAATTTCAAATTATTAATAATTTACCTATCAATTTGATAGCTCAACCAAAACCAAATTATTATCATGTTAGTTGGTTGGAGATTGCTATTGAGAATTTTAAGAATCAGAGTGATGTGGTACATACTATTGATAAGAGTATGACCGTTGGTGAGTTTATTCGGAAATATTGTAAAAAAGAATTAAGTAAAATTGTTGATATTTAAAATTATAAAATAATAAAAAAGGAGAAAAATACTATGAAAATTATTAAACCATATTATGAAATTATGACTCAAATTAATAGGGAAGAAATTTTAAAAACTCTTGAAATAGCAGGTAGAGTATGCTACAAAAGTGAGGACAAAATCACAGAAGATTCAGCAAGTAAATTTGTAAAAAATCTTGTTAATAGAGGACATGAAGCTATGATTGAACATGTATCTCTTACGGTTAAATTTATTTGTGATAGAGGGGTTTCACATGAGATTGTAAGACATAGGATTGCCAATTATGCTCAAGAATCAACAAGATATTGCAATTATAGTAAAGGAAAATATGGGAATGAAATTACTGTAATTGAACCTTTTTATTGGGAAGAAGGTAGTATTAATTATGGACTATGGGAAGATGCTTGTAATTATGCCGAAAGAACTTATCTTAGACTTATCAAAGAAGGAGCAACACCACAAGAAGCAAGATCAGTATTACCAAATTCACTTAAAACTGAAATAGTTGTAACTATGAATTTAAGAGAATTAAGGCATTTTTTTAGACTTAGGACTGCTAAAACAGCACATCCACAAATGAGAGAAATTACTATTCCTTTGTTAAATGAATTAAAAGAGAAATTACCCGAAATATTTGGAGATATTGATATTGAATAAGGAAGGATAATTAATGCAGAATAAATTAATAGTCATTTGTGGTTTTAGTGCTTCGGGAAAAGACAGCATTACAAAATACATATCAGATAACTACGACTACAAAATGATAATGTCTCATACATCTCGTCCTATACGCCCAAATGAGTCAGAAGGTAATCCATATTATTTTGTTACTAGAAAACAATTTGAAGAAATGTTATCTAATAATGAATTTATTGAATGCCGTACATATAATACATTAGTAAATAATATTCCTGATATTTGGTATTATGGGGTTCATAAAGATAGTATTGATTTATCTAAACATAATTATATTGTTGTTTTAGATATATTGGGATTAATGGAATTTAAGAAATATTATAAAGATAATATTATTTCATTCTTTATTAATGTTGATGAACCAATAAGAAAACAAAGGTGTATCAATAGAAGTGATTTCGATGAAATAGAATGGAATAGAAGATATGAAGACGATAAGAGTAATTTTTCAGAGGAAGTTATTAAAAGAGAAGTAGACTATGTAGTAGACAATTATGATTTTGATGAGTGTATTAAAAAGATTACTAAAATAATTGGAGGTAAGTAGTGAGCAAATTTAAAGTGTATTTAGCTGGTGCAATGTCTAATTTAAGTTTTGAAGAAATGAATGATTGGAGAATAAAAGCAACAAGACTTTTTAAACAATATACCGATAATATACATACGATAAATCCTGTAGTTTTTTATAATTTTCAAATGGATTCAAGTACATACACTCAAAAAGAAGTTAAAGAATTTGATATTCATCAAGTTAAAAATAGCAATATAATTCTAGTCAACCTTGATCACCAAAGTATAGGCACAGCGATTGAATTAGAGTGTGCATCAAGATTTTGGGATATTCCTGTCATTGCATTTGGTGGAGAAAATTATTTTGTACATCCTTGGGTTGAAATGTGTTTGGATAAAAAATGCCAGACGATTGAGGAAGCAGTAGAACATATTTTTGAATATTATTATGTTAATTTTTAGAAAGTGGAATGGGATATGGAAATAGATACAATATATACCAAACAATAAATAGTCAATTAATTAATATACATATATAGGTGATGCTTAATGAAAAAAACTAAAAAGACAGGATTCACTATTTTAAAAAAAATTTATGGAACTAAACCATTAATAGATCTCATCATAGAAGAAACTGCCAAGATAATAAATGCAGAAAAAGGATATGAATTTGTAAAAATTATTAATTAGAATGTTTGCACCCTTTAGTTAATTATGCTATATTAACTAAGGAGGTGTTTTTATTTTGCCAGAAAATTTTATTTGTTGTACTTATGGACGAGCATCAACGAATAAACAAGGTGATACAATAGATCATCAAATTGATATTGTCCAAGAGTATATAAAAAGAGAAAATCAAGACAATAAAGATAAAAATAATAATATAACTTGGATATTGCCAAATGATTTTATTTATACAGATGAAGCATTTTCTGGTTATAAATTAGGATTATTAGATAGACCATCTATGAAAAGATTAATCTCTGACGCAAAGAATAATAAATTTCAAATAGCAATTTTTAAGAGCATATCAAGGATAGCGAGAGATACTCAAGAATCATTAAAATTATTAAGTATCTTTGAAACATTAAATATAAAAGTCATTTCTATAGAAGAAAATTTTAATTCTGACAAGCAATCTTCAGAATTTTTTTTCACAATATATTCTGCTCTCGCACAAGAAGAATCTAAAAAAATTGGTATTAGAGTATCATTAGGAAATAAAGCAAAAGCAAGAAGTGGAAAGTGGTCAAATTCTAGACCTCCGATTGGATATAAAGTAGATAAAGAAACTAAAAAATTAATTTATAGCGATAATATTCAACATATAGAAACTATAAAAAAAATATTTGATTTATATGTAAATGAAGGATTAGGGACATTTAAGATTGCGGAGATTTTGAATAATCTACAATGGTACACTTCTAATAATAAAAAATGGGATAGAAGTAGTGTTGCAAAAGTTATTAAAAATCGAGTTTATATTGGTGAAATTGTTTATGGAAAGAAAAGATATAAATCTGTTCAAAAAATAGAAGGAGAAGGTAAAATAAGTAAAACTATTAAGATTAATGAGGATGATTGGGTAGTATGTGAAAACGCACATCCATCAATTATAAATAAAGAAATGTTTTATAAAGCACAATCTATATTAAATTCTAGAAACATTGGTCAAACATTTAAACATGTGATTCATCCTCTTACTGGGATTCTATTTTGCAGTAAGTGTAAAAATGGATTTGTCTGTCAAAAACGAAGTTTTAAAAATAAAGATTATCGTTATTATATTTGTAAGACATATCATAAATACGGTCGTGAAACATGTTCTCAAGCAAATATTAATGCTGATGAATTAGAAAAATTTATTTATAATGATTTATTATCTGAAATAAAAAACTATAAAAAACATGAAAATGAAATTAATCAAAAAACTTTCTTTGCTGAACAAAATTTAAATAAATTGAAAAAAGACTTACAAGAATGTGAAAAAAATATTGAAAAAGTAAAAAGAGAATCTTTAAATTTAGTAAAATTAGCAGATAAACTAACAGAGGAACAATTTCAATATAGTAATGATGAATTAAAAAATGAATTAAAAAACTTAAATGATAGGAAACAAAATATCCAAGAAGAATTAATTAATTTTAATTTGGTAAATAATAATGAATATTTTAAAAAAGAGATGGAAGATTTTATAGAAAATCCTAATCCAGATTTAAGAAAGTATTTTCACATTTTTATTAAAGAAATTTTTATATTAGACAATGAAATTGAATCAATAGAGTATAATTTTTTTAGTTAATTATGATACTTCTGGGTCAATGGGGGTAGCATAATTAACTATAGATTTTATCTATGATTCGCTTATTCTATAACGTAAAAAAATACCCTTCTACTCAAAATTAAGAAAGTAGAAGGGTATAGTATTTATTTAATAATTTATAAAAAGAAAAATCAAAAATTAACTTGGATGGATTAATAATTTTGAAGCGTTAGCGAAAAATTATTAAGACAGACAACCCTCAACGGGAGTTGACTGCCAGTAGGCATTCTATGTGATAATAAAGTTAAAAGTGAACCGTTACTCATATAAGTAATAGGGCAAAAAATGTTCAATCATATATTTTAATGATTTTACATAAAATGCCCTACTTTTATATTTATAATTTAGAAATTATCCAATAAGTTTGATCTCTAAATTCTCCTGATTTTTCTCTTTTACTATTTAATATATATGCTAATCCATTTTCTTCAAGTAAAGCATTAATGGTTTTTAATCCAATCGCTCTTTGACTACCTTTAGGAATATTTAATAATTCTTTTAGTAGCAATTCTCTAAATTTTTTCTGTTCATCTTTAAACATTTTTGTCCCAATAAATTTATTCAATATATCTTCTAATTTTAAAGCATCTAATTCTTGTTCCAGATAAGTATGTTTCATATTCTTAATACCCATCCTTTCAAGTAATTTTGTTTTAAAACCATCTTCTTTATCATCTAGAATTTGTTCACACAATATTTTATTTTGTTGATAAGTATAATACATTAACTCATTGACCCGTTTTTCTATTCTTAATTTTTCTCTATTTACAATATCATAAATCAAATTACCATATGTATTCTTATGTGCATATTCTTCTATTAAGGCAATATCACCTTTTTCTTTAATAATATTTGCATAGTTTAATTTGCTTTCGATATTCTCTAATTTACGAATAATTGCATTTCCCTTTTTGTTTTTAATATATATTATTATTTTATCACCACATACAATTCTTTTACGTCCAATACACTGAATTATACTCGACAAATCAGCAATATCTACAATCATGTGTTTAATAGATTCGTCCTTAATATTTACACCACAATCCATGACTTTTGTTGTACAAAGTATGTGTTCTTCAAACTTTTCATGTTCTTCAATATATTCTATTAATTTAGAATCTACATAAGAATAATAACCATAATTATTTTTTGAACAATAAAAAACACACGAATCAAGTAATTCACTCATTTCATGTGCTTTCTTTGCACTTGTAAAATATATTGCTTTTTCATCAAGTGGTAAATCAAATAATAATTTCTTAACAACATCATCATCTTCATAGAAATATAATTTCTCAATAAAATTATATTTGTTTTCTAGATAATAATGATTAATTTCTAATTTTAAATTGTTTACAATATAACCTTTTATGTATTTTGCAGTAGCAGTCATGAATATTTTTACTACTTTTTGATTTATTACCCAATCAAATACTATATCAGTATTAAATATAAATTCACTTTCTTCACAAAAATAATGTGCTTCATCACAAATTATATAATCAAAACCAATAATATCTACAAAGTTATTGGTTAATATTAAATTTGCAATATGCTGATATGTTATTATCGTAACATTACCTTCAGTACCAATTTCTTTTTCTGATTGTCTTTTAATAATCGTTCTATTTACTAACATTAATATTTTCTTAGTTTTATTATATTCAGATAATTTATATTTAATAAAATGCGTTTTACCTCTACCTGTTGGTGCTTCTATAAATACAATTTTATTTGAATTCCAATTATTTATATCGTTAATTGAAATAATGTCTGAAATATATTTTTTGCCCACGATATTTGAATAACCTCCTTGCGCTAGATATTTGAATTAATTAAATATAATATTGTTAATTATCTCCTTATCTGTTGAATATTTTTTCATTGAATTTCTTATATCTTGTGAATCTCTAAATATAAAAACATTTTTATTTTTGTTTTTTAAATCTTCACGTTGATCAATTAGAATAAATCTTTTCATCATAAGGTAGCCAGCCATAGCCTGAGAATGAATTGTTACTACCGGAATTTTATTTTCCATTAAAATTTCTCCTTTTTAATTATCTATGCGGATTTATAAGCACCTTTATAATTTAAAACAAGACTAATAGTAGATTGTTTAACATTATATTCATTTGCAAGTTGCTGTTGATCGCAAAAACTAATATTATAATAATCATCACTTTCCACTGCATTATGAATTTTAATAAATTCAATTTCTAATTCATCTAATTCCTCTTTGCTATAAGCAATAGCAACAATATTTTTATAAAAGTTTTCTTTATTATATTTCTTAAATGCTCTTCTTAATAATTTCCCACTACCTAAATAAATCTTCCAACCTTTATAAAATCTTCTTTGTCCTATATACTTCTTGCCATTAATCATATTAGTAGTAATGTAAATAAATCCATATGGGTTAACAATCTCTACTTCTTTAATGTTTTCCATTTAACATCCATCCTTTACAATTTTATTTTTGTTCTTACATTTCATCCTTTTTGGTTAAATAAAAAATCCAATGGCAGAAAGCAGGATGATAACCTTCTTGTCGTTATGGGAGCGACCCATAAAGTCCATTGGATATTCGTGTTATCATGTTCAACACAAGAAAAGACACCTCGAAAGAGATGTCCTTGATTAGTATTAAAGAGTATAAGTAAGATAATCAAATTATTTGACTACCAAAATTTTTGAATAAATCAACAATTTTGTATTATTATATTATTGTTTTCTACCTTCATTTTTACTTTAAAACTTTATCCTCGATTAATTTTTCGGCATATTCTACAATTAATCCTATTATTTTTTCATCTAATTTTG
>Ga0172381_10001789_pt1 | contig 24567 bp, 32 predicted proteins | sample Leawel6488metaG_FD_119754 | JGI IMG/M metagenome (GOLD analysis project Ga0172381, IMG submission 119754) | Leachate microbial communities from a municipal landfill in Southern Ontario, Canada - Leachate well 64-88 metaG | ecosystem: Engineered > Solid waste > Landfill > Unclassified | place... | reverse complement strand
TCAAGAATCAATGGTAATAATACCCAGCATACTCTTATAAAATCATCTGGCATTTCGTTGAAGTCAAACGAATCAAGTATTTTTGTGTGAGTCTGGCGATATTTGACCATAATCACCGTCTAATTTCCGGAATAATATATTCCATGTTATAAGCGTTGAATACATCTTTTTCTTCCGGAGTTTCAATAATTGTGCTTCCGTTCCACAATCTACCGTCTTTTACTTTCAAATATCCTGGCATGTATCCGCCGTACTGTTTTGGTGTAACCATTTTGTGACTGAAGTCTGCCGAACCAGTACGGATCATAAATATCACGCCCCAACACTCCGGAGTGGTAATAAACAGGTCGCACATGCAATGCCGAAGGTTTATCTGTTTGAAATGTTCACCGTCTTTATGGAGCGCGGCACCATTCAAGCTAAGCACCTGTGATATTCCATTTGCGTTACAATATTTTTCTCCGAATAAGTCAGTTTGCTCTTTCGGGATACACACCAATTCAATATCGCCTACGTCCGGTTTATTCCTCCGTAAACTTCCGGCTATTTCTATCCTATCGCATGCTGGCCGCAAAATACGCATTAGTTCAATTGCCAATCCACTGGCAAATTTATGATCAAGCCTATTCCCTTCACTCATTGTTTCACTCCATTGTAAAAAGAATCCGCCTACCCGATTTCTTGATTGTCGAGGTCAAGAGATGTTTGGGGTAGGCGGTAATTCACTAAGATATTTGCATCTCAAAACCTCGACATAATAAGTATAGCATATCAGTCATCAATTACAAGTTCCAACTGATCGGCTTTTTGCCGCCTGATTACCATACGCATAGCACCACAGGCCAGCCAATGACCGCGCCAGCCGTTGCCGTCTTTGTACTCAGTCATCAGGCTGCCTGTCCTGTAGGGGTACTTTCGGCAGCCGCATACGGTCGAGACGCTATGGCTCCGCATCAGGTCGCGGCATTCTGCGCAGGTGTGACCCGGCGAAGTCCCGTGCGTTTGGTGCATATAATCCAGTCCTGTTTTGATGACCGGTTTCACGTGGACTATCAGTAACCGGGGTTTAGACATCAGTTTACAAAGTGTCATAGTTGGACTCCTAATCGAGCGTGATACCGGCATTGATAAACAAGTCAATGGATTTATATTTCATTTCGGCATCCGCCAGGTTCTTTACCGCAATCCTGTAATAGCTATCTTTCAATTCTATGCCGATTGCTTTACGCCCAAATCGAATAGCCTGGTACGCCTCAGAACCAATCCCCAAGAACGGCGTAAGTACCGTTTCTCCTGGATTAGAATACAGTTTTATGCATCTTTCGATTGTTCCAAGTTGCAACGGGCAAATGTGCTTTTCGTCATCCGCAGCGCGCGCGGTCGTGTATTGCAAAGTATCACTTTCATGAATCCCGAGCCAAATACCTCCGGCCCAGTCAATCCAGGTTTCGTTATTCATTTCCCCATTTTCAACCGGGGTAATAGGGGTTTCGTTGTCGCCGGGCTTTTTGAAAATCAAAATTTGGTCTAAGATTGCCGGCCTGCTTGCAGAACTATCTTTTTTCAATGTAGCAAATAAAAGCGCTTGCGCTTTTGTCCTGATTGCCTGTGCCTGTGGATTTTTACCAACAATCGCCCGGCCAACAAATACCCATCCCTCTTTTTCATAGGCCGTGATTACTGCGCCGGGAAAGTCCCTCATTCCGATATAACCATCTTTGATACTCATAGCTGGAATATCCGAGGAATGAACACAAGTTACCCGCCCCGGTTTGGTAACTCGCAATAATTCCCGGATAATAAAAGCATAATGATCGAAAAATTCTCCCCAGTTCCTGGAATTACCAAGATCCAATTCGCTGGCAGAGTATGTATATAAATCTGCAAAAGGGGGAGAATATACCGAAAGATGGATACTGTTTTCTTCAATCTCCTGCAATCTTTGACAGCTATCTCCCAACATGGCAGTGTATTTATCACCCTTGATTGTCTTTTCGGAATAATCAAACTTTACTTCTTGATCACTTCCCATCTTGATCTCCTCCTCTTCATATTTTTGAACGTGTTTTATGAGCTGTGCACTCATGTTCATAGATACCGCTTCTTTTTGCATGACATTTGCGTAAATCTCCCGCTCCGCCTCGGATAAAACAATATGCACATTGACCGGTTGTTTTTGACCAAATCGCCATTCACGGCGTATTGCCTGATAATATGCCTCCCAACTATCAGATAATCCAAGAAATAACATATTGTGAGCATTCTGGAAGTTCATCCCAAACCCGGCTATTTTTGTCTTGGTTACTAGGATGCGGTATTTTTCATCCTGAAAATCCTCGAATGCCTGCGCTTTATATTCCGGTGTATCAGAACCTTGAACCTGACGGTAATTATCAATAACCTTGCAGATTTCATCCGCCTCGGATTGTAAACCGCACCAAACAATCCATTGATCGTCTCCGCCATCAATAATCTCTACCGCCTCGCTGATACGATCTTCTATGGTTGCCATTCGGACTTTGTGCCTGTCCTGAATTCCAGATAAACCGGTAAAAAATAATTGATCGTCCGGCTTATAATCCACGGCGATAAAATGCGGATAAACATTCATCTTCGGAAGGATATACCCATCATCGTCATAACCCAAATCAGATGGTTTTCTCAAACTGATAGACCAGGACGACATCCATTTATAGAATGCTTCCATTGCATGATTTTTCAGGCGCCATTCCTGCCCCTGGCTGCCAGAACGCTTTGTTTTTACCTGGCGGCCGTCTCCAACATCCTGATAATCAACTTTATTCGCGTGCACGAAAAACATAGCCAACATTTCATTGGTTGTGGCAATTCCTAGAAACTCGCTATGATTCCCAATTTCTGATTGATCATTCGGGGCCGGAGTTGCGGTACAGGCAAGCCTGTATTTTGTATCCCCAAACATATCTATCAATTTGCGCCGGGTTACACCATCAAACGATTTCAAGATGCTGCTTTCATCCAGGATAACCGCGTCAAATTCTGAAGGGTCGAACACCTCAATCATCTCATAATTGGTGATGCAAATCATGGATGACACTTCGGATTGGTGCCGGACATATTGAATTTCTATGCCGATCTTTTTGCCCTCGCGGACAGTTTGTCGGGCAACAGACAGCGGAGCGACGATCAAAGTTCTTACACCCATTAGCCGCGCCCACTCAACCTGGACAAATGTTTTACCAAGTCCGGTATCCAAGAATATAGCCGCCCGTCCTTTGCCAACTGCCCATCGGACAACATCTCTTTGGAAGGGGAATAAAACCGGATTTACATCATCCACGCTTATATCTTTGCCATGGAATGAATTCATTACCCGCTTTGTTTTTATGAAGTCTATATATTTATCATTCATGGGTTGGTCTCTTTTCTGTGATGTGAATTATACGCCATAATGTATATTTTACAACTGGCATAACTCCCGCTCCTGGTATCTGTATTCCCCGTGATACTTTACGGCCGATTCAAGATAGGCCAGTGCCGCATCTTCAGCGGTCGCAAAGCAGCCGATATTGATACACCGGCCGTCGACGGTTATCCTTGCCCTGTACCTGTCGCGCTGCAGGAAAACACCCTTATAAGGCACGATCTTACCGCGCTGCACGATCTTGTTGAGATTGTTCTGTGCAATCGTCACCAGACGCAGATTGGACTTGCGGTTGTCGAGCGTGTCGTGATTAATGTGGTCTGGCACCAGCCCGACCGGCGCGGCCATGATTACCCGTGACATCTGGTAAGTCCCTTCAAGGATATGATGCGTTGAGGCGTAGAACGAGTGCGACCCGTTATCCCAGCGGGCATACCATTCCCATGACGCGAGTCTGTCAAAGTCATCGTCGTCAACTATTGAGAATATGCCCTGCGTGAGTGGAATTTGTTTTGACATTGATAATTCCTTTATGCTATACTATTTCTGAACGAGTTGGTCTCTTGTTCGGCTGGCGTCCAAAATTAATCTGGGCGCCAGTCTCATTTAATCGTAAGTGACATCAAACACGTGCCCCATTGGCATGGCCGCGATTTCATCCGCTGTGTATCCAAGAGCCTCAAAATACGCGGCTAGGATTTCAAACACTTTGGGTGAAAAGGTTTCGTCTTTGTCGCGGCCAGCCAGCTTCATAATGGTTTGATAATTCAAGCTAGATCGCCCTGCAATCTGCCGCATGTTCTTGACCTGGCCGGCCGCAACTGCCTTGTCGAATAAATCAGGGTTAGGGGTAAGTTTCATACGGACTCCTTGATCGGTAAGCCGATTTCGTTACGAATTGAGGCAATGTGCTCTTCGAGATATGGTAGTCTTTTTGACCAATCACCATCCGAGCGGGTATATCTTGAAGTGAACGCGAGGGACAAATAATTTATTGCAGCCGCGCCTATTTCAAGTCTTACCATTCTGTCGAAACATAAAACCACAAGTTTTGTTAGGATGTCAAAATCATAGGTTTCCAAACCACCAGCGATAACAACGCGAATATACCTATCGTCATTCCACTGTACGCGTTCGTGCAATACTGCTTTTTGAATATGGTAAATTCCCTTCCATGCCTGACCGATAATATCTGCGACTTCAACTCCAAACTCGGACATGGTTTTATTATCGTGATCTAATTGCCTCTGAATCCAATCCGCTCCTGAATATTTATCGCTCATAAATTCTCGCTTTCCTGTCTCATGGTCTGCCTACTTGGTCAACTGGATATGTCACGCTGATAGTCGGTGACTTCTCGGTAAACTTGCCGGGGTAAGACTTCCCGCGCCAGTCCTTTTTGAGTATCCATACGCATACCTGAGTATCGGTACACCATTGGACTGTGCCGTCGCCGTCGGGCGTGGCTATGAGCTGGTAGCGGTGGTAACGGGCGGTCATGGATCGACCTGATCTAGTTTTTCGTAGAGTTCGTCAATCTCGTTATTCAGACCGTCGATGGTTTGATCTTTCGACTTCAATATCGTCTCAAGGCGGACATGCTCTGTGTGTTCATCCTGCCACATATTGCCAAGCCGCTCAATCTCCTTCCGCGCCTCTATCAACTCCCGCGCGAGGTCGGCATCGGTCAGGTTCTCGTAGACCGTGGACGTGTGTTTCCGCCAGGCTATCACTTCGAGGACTGCGGCGGGGGTGGTCATCGCACCATGCTCCGCAGCATACCGGCTCTCACGTCAAGGTCGGGGTTATCAAGGTTGGGATGTTCATCCAGCCAGGTACTTACAATATCCATTGACTGCTCGGGGTATATCAGCATATCTTCTACCAGCTGCAGCAGGGACAGGATGCGCTCGTCTCGCACGTCTGCGGACAGTCCGGCGGCGTTATAGTTGTTTTCAAGTTCGTTCATTGTGTACCTTTCTTCCTTCGCCGGGCATCATGTGGACTGCCCGGCATTGAGGAGGAGAATTATTTCTTTGCCAGTTCTTCAATGCGGATGCAGTCGCGCACGAAATCCAGGTGGATTTTTGCAAGGGCAAGCGCGTTGGAATCTTGCCGGTATTGGACTTCGAATTTTCCGAGAATTTGGTAGCTGTTTGAGAACATAGCCAGTGCTGCGGCTTTGCGTTCGTCCTCGTTCTTGCCCTGGATTTCACCGGTTGCGATTGCCTGCAAGGTTGTTGTTTCGACAGCTTCTTTTTGCAGTTCAAATGCCAACCCGGAAGTAAGCGCCTTATCTGTATTGGCAGATACTAAATCATAGGCGATTGTCAGTTCATTAACTGTTACTGTCATTTTGGTCTCTTTCTATGCGTGTACCATGCGCATCCCGGAATAATAGGTTAGTCAGGGTCTTCAATCGGCTGTTTACCGCGATAGAACGCAACCTCTGCCCGCTGCTTTTCGGACGGGGTCATCTGATAGACCAGTTCCCCGCCGCACTCGGGACATATCACAGATTTTGGATCTGTTTCAGCGTGGCCGCATTCATCACAGACATAATCGCCGGATAAGTCTGTCATTTCACTAACGGCGGCTGTTTCGCGCCGGGTTCTTCCAGTACGCCGCTTTCGCGGGCGGCGATAATCATTTCAAGTGCCTGTGCATGGATGCTGTCCTGTTCTGTGGCTTTTTCGCCTTTCGCGCGGATGCCCTTCAGGTGGAAACGCAGCTCGCCGGTTGCCAGGCTTGAATACAGTCTGCCCTTGCCGTCCTTTTCTTGGCAGGCGATTTCAAGGTCGCGGTTGAGTTGTGGTTTTTCCGGACCTCCAAACCCCATTTCTTCAATGGCCTTGTCGGCATCGAAATTAGGATCAACTTCGCGTTTCGGTTCTTCCATGACGATTCGCACGTCTTCAGCATCAACCGTATCAGCCGAATAATTTTCCGGCTCTGGCAGGTGGATACGGGGGAAGCGTTTCCGAAGGCAGAGCTTTTCGCCGCGTTTCTTTGCCCGTTCGTGGCGGTCAAACTTTTCTGCTTTTCCCGGAGCGCCAAAACTTTCACTGGCAAATATAACGCCCCATGAAATCGTTACCGGTTCGGCTCCAATTAATTCGCGTGCCTTTTCAAAAGCATCAAAGAACGGAACGCCAGCCTTGACAAAGTCAACGGCAATATCCTTGATAGAATCAGTCCACCGCTTGCGGGATACCGAGTCGTGCATGACAACTTTGTAGGCAATGTCGCCCCGTTCGGGTTCGAAATTGCAATCACCAGGTTCGGTATGAAAATATTCACACCATAAATTGCCGCCTTGCTGCCCGGCTGTTTTGGCTTCCATGTCAAGCTGATCCTGTGCCTTTGAGCGCCAACCAGCCACGCCCGGACAAGGTCCGACACCGGGCAGATAGTAGCATTCCCCGGCAAATGGGTTCAATCCATTCGCGCCGGCATAATTCGCCAGAGCGTAGATTTCCGGGTCGGTCAGCTTGTTCCCGTTGACAATCATGTGCTTCAACTGGATTGCCCACTCCCTGGATTTCTGGATTTCAGGTGTGACAATCTTTTTTGGTACATCGGTTTGTGTTGCAAGTGCATTTGTGTTTTGGTCTGTCATTTCTTGTCCTCTCTTTCATAAACATACATTCCAGAATCGATCATTCTTTGAACTAAAGCGGCTTGCATGCAAATAATGAATGCCGCTGGTTTGCAAGTGAAGTGAGGCCAGCCATATTGCATACTTACTGACTTCTTTTCTTGTGCAAGTTCGCATAACCGTTTTAGCGATGTAACTTGTTCCATCTATCCTCCTCTTTCAAATTATCGGGACTGGCGGTCGGGCATTTGCCCTGTAGCAGACTTAGCCTTGTGGCAGATCAAGCCACTAAATTGTTTGGAAGGTGAGGTTTCCGTTTCTCCATCCGCGATCTAATTTCCGCCAGTCCCGGCGAATGGCTAAATTATTCCAATCAATTCCAACCGTGAACAGCGTGCTTTACCATCCGTATTGTATGGGATTACTACCCCGACACAATCCATCCAATGGATACGACAGCGCCAGATTCCAGGATTGTTCTGATCGTTTTTTATCCATTTGATAGTGGCGAAGTTGATACCGCATCCACAGTCGTTTGTTGGAAGTGGATTAACGTTTTCTTCAATGAACGAACCGGCTTCTATTTTCCATTCTGGCTGCTTGTAATAAGCACCGAACGTTTTATAAACAATGAACCCGAGATCATCATGCTCGAAATTTTCTGACATCCACTTGATAGGATTAAAGAAATTTTTGGCACCACTCAGGTCGGCACCACTCAGGTCGGCACCACTCAGGTCGGCACCACTCAGGTTGGCACCACTCAGGTTGGCATCGCTCAGGTCGGCACCACTCAGGTTGGCATCGCTCAGGTCGGCACCACTCAGGTCGGCACCACTCAGGTCGGCACGTCTCAGGTCGGCACCACTCAGGTCGGCACCACTCAGGTCGGCACCACTCAGGTCGGCACGTCTCAGGTTGGCACCACTCAGGTCGGCATCGCTCAGGTCGGCACGTCTCAGGTTGGCACCTATTGGGCACGACCAGCGTTCTCCGCCTTTCTCATCGCGGAGCCATTTACCATGTTTCTCGACAATTTCACTCAGGTTAATTGATTGATCCATTTCCATCCTCCGTTCTAAGTCCCGTTGTCCGGGCGGATAAATCATTCAAGCTATTCAAGAAGTCGATCAGGCTAATATCGTCCGGCGCTGGTTGGATGTACTTCGCCACGTGTTCGTCAATCCATGCCTGCGAACGTTCGCATTCGTTGAACGTGTCCATCCATGTACCGTTCGACTGGCGATAATACATCTGATGATTGCCGCGTCCGTCCCAGTCAGGGATGATGTAGCGCACGCCGTAATACGGTTTCTTGCTCATCGTCCCGACTTCCATACCGCACGAATTACCGCAAATAGAACGAACGCGCCAAATGTCAGAAAAAATGCGATTACGAAAATCATCCATACGTCCATGTGGTCTCCTGTGCCGGTGTATTCGCCCGCCGGCAGGCTTGAGGGATTAGATGCTGTAGGATAGAAACTTGACGAGTTCGTCAAGTAATTCGTTTACGTGGGCTAAGTCGCCAACCTGTCCCCAATTTGCGCCATTTTCTACGGTTGATTTTTCGTGTTTCTCAATCAGCGTTTCCAGTGATCTGATTTGTGAAATGGCGATGTTGTGTTTCTGGTTATATTTGATATTGGCTTCGTTTCTCATCTTGGTCTCCTGTTTGGTTTGTTAGTATCATTATACGCCGTTATGTACAAATTGCAAGTGATAAAAAAGACTTTACAAAGAAATTACAAAATGTTCTACTTGTTCTATTTTTCATGTTGCATATTATATTTGTGATGGTGAATGAAACGGTTACTTCTACTTCTACTTGAAATGTAATGGCTTCGGCCAATAAACCGCTTCAGCTTGTTCCTCACAAAAATTGAATAAGTGCGGTGGTGTAGTTTTTGGTTACTTCACTTGTAATGACGAGGCCGCGGGTTCGAATCCCGCATCAGGGTAAAACCTGATTAGCTCAGCGGTAGAGCGCGAAAACAACCAAAAGCGCCTGTTCCCCGACAATTTTCTCTCTAAGGAGTAGTGAATGAAAACGAATGTTAAATCACGTTTTACAGAAGTTACGCACGAGGGAGCGCCTGCTTCCCGGATGAACGCCGAGCAAGAATTGCGGCGTTCTTTGATGTCCTGTATGTTGTGGGAAAATGAGTTCTACGAGGACGGTGTTTCAATTGCGACTCGAATTGCCAAACTTGTACCGCTGGTTTCCCCCGGCAAAGTCCTTGAAATGGTCAATGAAGCCCGTAATAAAATGAACCTTCGCCATGCTCCGTTGTGGGTTATCCGGTCAATGGCGCGGTTGGAAGATCATAAGCATTTAGTAGCACAAGCCCTTGATTGTGCAATTCAGCGGCCAGACGAAATGACAGAATTCTTGTCTCTTTACTGGAAAGACGGGCGCGAAACACTTTCAGCCCAAGTCAAAAAAGGACTTGCTAAAGCGTTCAAGAAATTCAATGCCTACCAGTTAGCAAAATACAACCGGGATGAAACCGTGAAGCTCCGGGATGTCCTTTTCCTTTGCCATGCCAAGCCGGAAACAAAAGAGCAGGAAGCCACATGGAAGAAACTTGTCGATGGCGCGCTGGAAAGTCCTGATACATGGGAAGTTTCACTATCGGCTGGCAAAGATAAAAAAGAAACATGGGAACGATTACTCACAGAAAATAAACTCGGGGCATTGGCTTTGCTGCGTAATCTCCGAAACATGAAAGAGGCCGGGGTAAACGAAAAGATAATCTTTGCCGCCCTTGAAAAAGCCAAAGTTGACCGCGTCCTTCCTTTCCGCTTTATCGCCGCCGCCCGGTATGCCCCACAATGGGAAAGCCGCATAGAACCCGTGATGTTGAAATGTATTGAAGATCACGCAAAGTTACCAGGTAAAACCGTATTGCTTATTGATGTATCCGGCTCTATGGATGCAGAAATATCTGCTAAGTCTGATATGCAACGAGTCGATGCAGCTTGCGGGTTGGCCGTTCTTGCCCGTGAGTTATGCGAGTCGGTTTCGATATTTTCATTCTCACAACTCGTAATCCAGATTCCAGATCGTCACGGCTTTGCCTTACGGGATGCGATAAATACTAGCCAATCTCATGGCGGTACATATCTTGGCGCTGCTATTGAAGCCATCAATCGGCAGGAAGCCTACGACCGCATAATTGTGATCACTGACGAGCAGTCACATGATGCCGTGTCAAACCCAAAGACAACGGGATATATGATAAACGTTGCATCAAACAAAAACGGCGTAGGTTATGGAAAGTGGCGGCATATCGACGGATTTAGCGAAGCGGTATTTGATTACATCGTTGAAGACTCGCAGTAAGTAACAAGAACGTCATCCCGTAAAGTTCATTAGGCTTTACGGGATGTTTCAAACAAGAGGCCAAACATGCAAAAAACGAATAGCTTTCAATTGTGCGACTTCCACAACATGCCCTGCAAGGCCGGTACGAATTGCTAGAAACGGCTTACATGTCTAAAGACGTGGATTTACTCATTCCGGCGAAATTCGCCCTTTCTGACGCGATTCTGCGTATGGGATACGACCCGAATAATCTGGATCGCAAGGCGCGTGAGGACATAGCAAATCGGCTATCAATCGTCGCCAGAAAAGAGCCACCCTGGCACCAGAAGTATATTCACAATGTATTAGCGGGGACTTTGCCGGCCGGCAAGAAACTTTATGCAGCTATCATCAAACTGCAATCCCTGTCTGCTGAAATTCCGTACATCGTCATCGGCAATGTCGAGCCCGGCGCGTTGATCCTTGCCGATAGCCGTCGATGCGAGTACCCGCCCTGCAATGTCGTATTCGTTCCGAGAATGCCAAATCAGAAGTACCATTGTGATGAATGTAATAAGGCAATGAAAAAGTTAAGGAGGATGAAATGGAATGGTATATGTGGGTAATAATATATATCGTAATTGGTTTTGTGTCGGCATGTTTTGTGTCTTTTTGCGAGGGAACGCGCCAGAGTAGCGTCTCTGAAAGCGATGTAGCTTTGTATTGGATATTTTGGCCGTTAATATTTCCATTGGCGATAATTTATTATGGAATAAGTCTTATCAAGTTGATGAGATTTATGGAATCTATAAACAAAAAAGGCAAGAATTTATGACCGACACTTCCGCCTACCTATGCCCTGAAGGTCAACGGCTCTGGGATTAATGGAACAAGGCAAGATTTATTTACACCCCTGAAAACTGGAAAGACGATAGTTTTGTAGAAGCGGCACTAAAAGCCAACGCCGCATGGACGGCTTACCAGGATCACCGCGCGGCCTGTAAAGAATGCGGAAAAGGAGCGAAATATGTTAGATGAACTTCTGCAACCACCAAGTGATGATGATTTACGCAAGTTTGCAAATGGCACGAGTGGGATTCAATGGTACAGAAATATTGCCGAAGAACTTCTAGCCCGGCGCGAGGCGGACAGATGGATACCGGTTAGCGAATGGTTGCCGAAGTTCGACAAAAATGTTTTGGTAATTAGCAAGAATGGATTACAATGGGTTGCGGCGATTGATAAAAAATTGGGGTGGCTTGATAACATTGAAGGATACATCGACAACGATGTTACACATTGGCGACCATTGCCAGAATCGCCAGAGTCCCCATAATGATACATCTCCAGATTGCAGTATTTGAAATTAGCATCGCCTTTGCGGGTGCTGGTATTTACATGCTAGCTATTGAACGACAGGTGATGACGGCGCTATTCTTTGCCGTTGTGTCTGTGGCGTTCGCAATCCTATTTGTGGGGTTGCGGGTTCACGAGATAGACAAATGAGACGCCGCACCTGGCACTACGTCTGTAAGCCAGCTGTGTACGAAATCCAGTGCGACAAATGCGGTGGCGTCAATATCGAATGGAGCGAGTGGGCGCATATGATCTGGTGCTACAATTGCCAGATTGACACGCCGGGCACTGGCGGAATATTTGACAGTCCTATACCAATGGGCGTAACGGAATTACTCGGGATGTCGCTTGACCGGTACAATATGAAACGGGACAGAATTGAAAGACCGCGAATTGTCGGGAAGCAGATAAAGTATTTTGCAAAGGTTGAAAAACCGTGCTAAAATAATCTAGTCCAGACTCCTTTCTTTCCACCCTCCTAGCAAAACACCCCCCACAATTATTCGGAGGGTGTTTTGTGTAACCGGCTTTACTATCGGATGATCTCAAAGAACGGCAATAATTTTATATAGGCAAAAACGATCAATCCTGATTGTGTTATCAATACACCTACAATAGCACCAATCAGTAATCGTTTTCCCCACTTGTTGTCATCCTTCTTTTCTTTTATCGCTTCGGTTCTGGCTGTCTCTTTGCACTTCTTTTCTGCAAGATATTCACGGCAGGTATCCCGCAAGGGCGGCTCCCCATTGCCAATATAAATATCCTTGAACATGGAAGGAAGCGGATCAATCGCCTTTTTTATTATTGCTATGTCTACCGCCATTGTATTGAGTAATTCTGTGTTTGTCGGTCTTGCCACGTTTCACCTCAAAAGAAATATGGGATCACTACCAAAGCCATAAAAGCCAGCATCCAGAGCGCATTGATCAAGCAAGTATCATTGCAATATTGCACATAATCAGGATGCTGGATATATTTCATTCGTCTTCCATCCTCACGTAATCAACGCCTTTTTCCTTCAGGCAGACATAATATCCGTCCGCCGTTTTTCCCCACACAGTTACTATGTCAACAATATCGAGCGGCGGAGAATTCTTACCAATGCGCTTGACCAAGTTGAATAAAGACACTTCCGGCGACCTGCGTACTCCGAGTGTATCAACCAGTACAGTACCTTTCACATCATCCTCACTTTCAAATTCATCAATCATTGGCTGCGGGTCAACCGGCGAACCATTGAGCCGTAACTCAAAATGCAGGTGCGGCCCGGTCGAGTTCCCCGTATTTCCGGTAATGCCGATAATATCCCCAGCCTGCACAACCATACCGACAAAGACATTGACCTGCGATAGATGCGCGTAAATCGTGACATATCCATTCCCGTGATCTACCCTGACGCACCTGCCATAACCGATATTGCTATTTTCTACTTTTGAGACAAAGCCATAAGCCGCGCTTTTACAAGGTGCGTTATACACGGCGTAGTCAATGCCGCCGTAGTAGTATGTGACATTCGGCGTAGTGGTCGGGTATGGATACCACCCGTTCGCGTATGCCAGTTTGACATGATCATCGAACGTCTGGCTTATGTACTGGTAGGAGTCTAAAGGGCATCGGAGTTTCATAATTTCTTAGCCCATTCTTCGAGCGAGCGTATCATGCCCTCTACGCCTTCTTTGTCAAGAAATAGGGCATCCCCGTTCACAATGCGTATTCGCGCCAACTTTCGCGGGTCTTCAACTTTATTAGGGGTGATAACGAGAGATGTTCTCGCACTACATGCGTAGTCGGGATCGTTGTCCGTTCCACACTGACAGTAAATCTCAGATTTATCTAACATTAGGAGTCCTTTCAATAACAGGCGCGATACTCGCATCGGGAGATTCCAGTCTTTCGGATCGGGTTTTGATTGATAACGTCCTAAACCATAAATTGTGTCTGCCATAGTGAACCTCTATATTATTCCGTAGTTTCTGCAAATTTCCATAGAATTTATCCATTATATTCTATATTTATTTGGGTTCGGAAAACAGTAGATGCGCCTAAGAGAGTAGACGTATCAGAAGAACTGCCCGTATATCCGAGTAATGTTAAATAATGGTATCCTGGTGATAAATTAGATTTTCTATTTGATAGTGAAATTGGTATAACTGGCTGTAATACCGAGGATGCTTGACCATATGCTATTCCATCCTCGGGTACAGCGCCATCGTAACCAAATGCACATCGCATATCCGCTAACAACGATGCTTCTGTATATCCAATAATATTAGCAGACGCAGATATTGTTTCTGGCAATCCTATAACAAATCCAATTCTAATTTCCGTATTTATTTCAGTCCATGATGGTCCAGCGAATGTTTGATTTGACGTAAATACATTCCATCCGCTTTGAGATAATTTATTGTAACAATTATATATAAATAATTTTGATCTTGATTTTTCTGATTGACCATCTAAAACCATGCGAATAGTGCCTACATATCTATATTGCGTTGCACCAGTTTTACAATAAATACCAGAAACCGTTTCCAACGCAATTCCCCTAGTTGTATTATCAGTCCATTTTGTGCTAGACATTGCCGGGATAGAATCAGAAGTTGGATAAACCCAAATATCAAAATTATCAGATGTACTATAATCTGTTGTTGATATGTTAAGCATTAAATCTGTCGATGGTATGGTGTATATAGTCCATGCTGTAGTATCTGTTGAGCCATCGTGCAAACTTATTTCATCACCATTAAATGCAGAAAAATAAAGAATCTGTGCATCTGTTGTTGCATAATCTGATGTGGTTATCGGAGTTTGATTTACAAGAGTCAACCTTCCGTTACATGGATATTTCCAACCTCCGCTTCCTCCGGCAGGAGTAGAAAATGATCCCGAGCCACTCAAATATTCAGTATTTACACCGGATAGTTTTGGTAGAAGGCCGTGCGTTGTGGTGTTGGCATCGAAATCGGTGGTAGCAGAATTAAATAAACCCAATAGATTATCTAAAGATAATAGGCGCATGTAAGAATAGACATCTGTTGTTCCAGATAAAACATCAGATGATTCAACAAGGTAACCAACCCCGCGAACAGTTTGCGAGAGGTCTGGAAGTGAAGAAAATTCTCCGCTTCCTGATAAAAACAATAGAGACGACCCCGGATATTTCTTCATCAGCCCATGTGCATAAATAGACGCGTCCAAATCTGTTGTATCGTCTGGCGACTGCAGATCATCCAGTTTTATTGCGCCACCGTCCGCCGGGCCGGTATGCCCATGCACAACAAGGTCAGAGGAAGCACCACCCCCCCCGGTTACGGTCGCCCATTCACCTTTACCATTTACATATTGATCAGATGACCCGGATAGTTTTGGGAATAACCCATGTGCATCAGTCGTTGAATTTAATGTTGTGACATCTGTAGGTGCGGAGATTGTATCGAGTCTAAGCATTCCGCCAGTATCCGAACTGGAATGATTGTGTTCTATCAGATCGGTGGACGACCCACCAGCGGGTGTTGCCCATGTACCCAAACCACTCATAAATTCAGTGCCAGTACCCGATAGCTTAGGCAACAATCCATGCGTATCCGTGGAGGCATCATTACCCGTGCTGTCTGTAGGAACGGCTATGGTATCCAACCTTATCAATCCGCCGTCTGTTGATGCAGTATGGGTATGTGTGATCAAATCAGAGGAAGCGCCGCCTCCACCACCGGTCGCAAGTTCCATCCAGTTCGCGCCATTACTGAAAAGGATAGTTGTATCGTATTGTTCAACCAATGTTTTGGTCAAGGAACCGTTGATTGTTTCTGCCCCGTCTCCATCAATGGTAACAATATTAGCCGAAGCATCCAGTTTACGGATGATATATTCGCGCCCGTTTATGCCCACAGCGGTGGGTAATGTTATTGTCTTTCCTGCCGCTGTGCAATCCACATCCACAAAGTAATAGGTTGAATCCAGAACAGTAGCGGCGGCGACCGATGTATAGGCAAAATTAAGGGACTTCGAGAAACTATTGACCGCAGACCATATATTTGCACCATTCAATAATCCGGCATTCACAGAGGAAACTGTTGCAATCCATTTTTCTAAAGTTGCGTCATAGATCATAATAACGATCTGATAGGTATCGGTCAAAACAATATCAACCGATCCAGGGCATTTTATATTCCCTGTCCCGTGTTTGATCGTGATATCCCTGGCATCATTCGCCTGTCTCAAGAAAAGGATAAATCCATCCTCTGTATCTGATGAACCAATCGTATCAAGATCGTCTGTTGCAGCATCCCCCTGTGTATCAATAATGTGCCAGTTTTGGGTAGGAGTAATAACCCCACTCGAAATGGTAAGTTCTGATCCGGTTGCAAATTTCAGACTTCCGTCACCGGCTAATGCCTTTGCCAACCTGGTAACAACATCAGTTGCAGTTCCAGCTGGATTCGCACCGAGTTCCGTTTCAATAGATGTTATTTCTGCATAGACCGGATTGATATCAGTCGATGTCATTTCGGTTACATTATCCGTAACCTCTGTGAATGTTTTTATCGCACCTGGAAAACTGGGGGTTAATGGCATAAGATTCTCCTATAAGATACCCGTACCGCAAACATTCTTGATTCCGGCATTATTTATTGTCATCAATTTTTTGCCGGGTTTCCTTGCATATTTAACAATATAATCCATCGATCCACCGTTATCTACCTTTTGCCCATCGCAAACAACAATATGTTCGTGTGTATTTGCAGCTTTCCAATAACCTCTTGAATATCTAGAAGAGATACCGATGCGGTTATCTACTTTCAATATATAGGCGTTTGCCGTACCTAGTAGATATCCAACCCACGAATCACCGCCAATTGTCCAATATTCAGCATAATAACCTCTAAGCATGCCAATTGACCAATGTTGCCACGTCGGTTCCCAAGAACGATCCAACCACGGCCCACCAAACCCCTCTACGCAGTAGTAATTTCCTACTACCAATCCTGAAACAGTTGCCCCATTATCATCTGCAACTGGGATACTTCCTGAAACAAGTTCATCACCTGGACTGTAATCTGACAACGAATCAATCCAAATTCTGAACCCTGCCACTTCGACGGCATCCGTCGGGGAAAAAATTACATTCCGTTGGTAATTGGATATATTAGTAATCACACCACTGCATACCACGCTTTTATCCGCTCGTATCGCATCCACGTGCCACCAGGCATTCATTACTTCATAAGTTTGTACGCCACTATCGTTCATATACGACCAACTGCCCCATATGATCAATGTTGATTTGTTCATCGCATTTGATGCACGTAATGTGCATGGGTACCAGATGAATGATTCCTTTGCATCAAAATTATCTGTCTCGTTTGTCAATCTATTTTTTGTAAATGTAACATTGATTGCATTTGTTTGATCGGCATCAGTCCGCAAACAAGCATTGGTCAAATCTAGATCATAAGGATCAATGACTGGAGAATTGTTATCAGGAATCCACGGGTCGATCCACGAGGGAATATCCTCAAAGGGCACGTCCGGTAACGCACCCGGATAAAATGGGTCGGGTGTTATTATCGTACTGTCATATAAGACATTCTGCAAATAAAGGGTCGTCACAGCATTTTGACCGGTATCGCTCAACCATTTTTCGCGGATACCAGCCACTGTATAGGTATCATCAATGCCGAGGGTTGCCGAAGTAAGGTTGATTTTATCGTATAGGTCTATCGCATATTGAACCGATGGATATTGTTGGATTTGAATTATCGGGTCTTTATGTGGGTCTTTCAAATGATTATTCAATATACTTGCATAGGCAGCCGCATAGGAACGGTCTTGCAACCACGGATTATCCAGTGTAAATGATCGCGGCCCATATTTCAGGATGCTTGTAGAATCCGAGGCCGTTTTTGATTCCGGGGCGGATACTATCGCACTCCCTACGAGGAATAATCCCAAAAGGTAAGCCGTTCCTGTCCCATTATAAGTTACGGATAATGTGCAATTGGTGGATGTTATATCTGATTTGGTTACGGTAAAGTTATCGGATACATCGTTTCCGGTTCCATCAATGGCGGTATTTGCCTTCAAATATTCAATTGAAAGTCCATCAGATGATTTGAATGTTGCCCCAAAAGATTTGGTCTGGCCAGCGGTAAACGTTTCGATACCTGCCATAGTCCAGACGTTTGATTCAGGGCGTTTTCCTTTTCGGTTGGCAATGATCTTGATCTTATTTCGTACAGTTTCCCACGGTTGGGATATCCTGATCTCTCTCAAAAGAATAGATTCATCTATATCATGGCTTGTTGTAATCAGATAGTTAACCGGATAGAATATAGCCTTACCATAACGATCAATAAAGAATGTACCCAGATTAGCCTCTGCCAGTTGTTGAATAATACTCAATGATGAACCTGAACCGGGCTCGAATACCTGCAATGGTTGGAACGAGGGTTGGATATTACGTTGGTAGGGCCAATTCACGAATGACAGAACAAGATTTATGGCATCAAAGGTCATCCTTGAATAGATCACGCCACTCGAATATTCTGCATCCTCCAACCAGCGCATACCGTCTTCAGCGGTTATGGTAACTTCTTTCGAATCAGCAGAGGGTTGCAAATCAGTGATATGCCCCGTGAATCGTACTTCTGTCTTTTTTGTTGCAACAATGTAGGCAAGGATTTGTATCTTCCTGCCAGGCAATATATCCCCATAAAGAGGACTATCGACATTGTAGGGGTTATAACGACCATTCGAATTATCAAAAACGAGGGTTGCCTTGCCGGGTTGCATCTTTTCAAATCCAGATCCACTTGGATTTAGATAATGTTCCCGTCCCCGATTAATATCAATCTGGCGGATATAGGCATTCTCGTTTATTGCACCATTGCCAGTCCAATCAATATTTATGATCCAGACTATTTCTCCGGAAAAAGGAACAGATACCACGCCGCCGCCACCGGCTTGTCCCCAGAGCGTACCACTTCCCCAACGGTAGCCAGTTCCCCACTTTGCCATTAGACAGCACCCCGCATGGCATTACGGATAATCGGCCCGAGCTTGGTTTGTAGTTCAAATTCATCGGCAAGCGAAATCATAGGGGAATAAACAAGAGTTACTCCACCAGAACTACCGTTAGGAAGTATAGAACCATTACTGGAAGGAATAAACACTTCGGGTCCGCGTTCACCAACTATATAAGGACTACCGCCCGATACCGATCCCCCAGATGCTCGGCCGGGAAGCTTGACATTCTTGACAATGTTATATCCATTCAGTGCATTTAGAAATTCCAAGAACTTACCATTGGCTGCCGCCTGTTGAAACATTTGAACCAACATTACAATAAATTGATACAGTTTATATACCGCATATCCTACGGCGACAATGGCCGCGCCGACAGCAACAAATGGCCCAATGGCTGCCCATGTTGAAATTGCCAGTCCTTTCATGGCAAGGGCAGCCTCTCCAATTTTTGGGCCGATACCCCCGATATTATTCAGGATAATAAATACATTTGCCAACCCATCAATTATTCCAGTGCTTGCCATTGATCCTATGGCTAAAGTAAAATCCTGCATCGGCTTTGGTAATTTCTGAAAAATGGATAATAATTTGTCAGCAGCGGCGAATCGTATACTTTGAACACTATCATTGAAATTATCGAGGGCATTCTTGGCCAATATCATCCTATTTCTTTTTTCTTCATCGACGATCAAACTTGCCTGAATACTGGCACTCATTTCCTGAATTTTGGTTGGCCCCATTTCCAGGATTTTCATCATCTCAGTTCCGTTTCTACCAAAACGCTCAAGAGCAAAATTAGTTCTTTCTATCCCTTCGGGTAGGGCAAGATATTGATTTGACAATGCTGCCAGAGTATCAATATTTACCTTTTCAATATTTCCACCAGATAGATCGCTTTGTGATTTTGCTATTTCAGATTTCATAGAAGCGAATTGTTTGGCATAAGCCTCTGCCGCATACTTAGCCTGGCGGTCAAAACTTTCCTTTGCTGATTGTTCCTGTTTTTTTTGTTCTTCCTGTATTGCAAGAGTTTGTTTTTTGTATTCAAAATTTTCTTCTTGAATACGTTTTTTCGCTAATTCTAGTTTTTGATCCTGTTCTCGTTTGGCTCTTTCTTCTGATTGTTGTGCGTCCCTGATAGCTCTGTTTCTGCGTTTACTGTAATCCGCGTCGAGTTCAGAAATGCGCTCCTTGATATTATTCGATTGACTTTCTGAATCAGCCTTGCTCAAATCTTTGATTAAACCTTCTCGATTGTCTGCATAATCCTGATCCATATCCGATAATTTATCGTTCAACTCCTGTTTATTATCAGACATTTCGTCGGTGAAATCTTGTTCCATTGATTTAATTGATTGTCGTAGATCACTCAATCTATTCGCATGTGTTTCAATCAAAGAAGTCAGTTTATCAGAAGCATTACTGGCGATATCCACAAGAGAATTACTCAAATCCTCCTGTGATTTTTTTTGTTCATCCGCATATTTACTAGCAACTTCTCCCATTTTTGCTGAATTTTCTTCAGTCTTTTCAAGATATTGGGAATATGATCTCAGTGATGTACTCAGATTATCATAAGATAATGACAGATCGTCGGCAAATTGAATCATGCGGCTAGCTTCATCATTCTGCATACCGCTCAATCTAGAAAGTTGATCGACTTCATCGCCATAGGCAATATAATCTTTTGTCAGATCGCCAATAGCCGAAGATACACCCTTCAAGGATTTTGCAATCCCGGCGATTATATTTGATGCCTTATCAGATGCCGTTATGACAACATTAACTTCATTGTCTGCCATTGGTCAACCTTTTCATGCATTCTGCCTCCGCTATTCCGGTATGGTATTTAAATAAATTCCATCGGTTCAACCATTTCTTGCGGGCAGTTATACCCATTTCTCCGGTAATAATCCACGGGGGTGTTCCCCATTCGTTAGCGGCAATTAGTATATTTACCCAATCCGGGGGAATCGGAGGCGGGTTTTGGGATGATTGTGCCCATGCAATTATCCGCCTCCGGTCGTAGGGTTTACGTTTCCCAATTCTGCAACCTTGTCCACAAATTGTTGGAAAACTGATTTCATCTCGGATGTTTTCAACTTGCCTAACATTTCCATTGCTTCAGTTTTTTCAATCCCAACAACAAATAAAGACATAATTTCACGTGCCTCGTGATAATTAACGCTTTTGTTGTTAGGTTCAAATACTTCCCATTGTTCCCACGTCAATTGATCCAATGCTTCAGCTGTAATATTTAGATTTATCATGGCATCACACTCACTTCATTGACTACGATAATAGACGCGAACAGCGCGGCGGTTGAATTATATCTGGCGATAAAGTGACCGGTCACAACATCGTTCCCGTCAACTTCGTCGATCTTCTCAAACGAATCCCATTTACCAGCCAGATTTATCTTCATGGTCTTATAGGTATATAGAGCCCCCGCCGTAGCGACTGCGTTGCCTGGAACCAGGATTTGTAATAACCGGGCGGTTTTGTTTCTCCATGCAGCCTTTTCTGCTGTTGCAGTCGCATTATGTTCAAAGGTAATATCCAACTTTATTTCTGGCTGTACCTGTTTTATGAATGATAGATCAAGGCGGCCGGAACCCGTATAAACAGACTGCCAACCCGTAGTAGCATTCAAATCAGCACTTATCAAAGTATTGCTAATCAGAGTAGTTCCGATAGTGTCCGAACTGGCATCAATATAAAGACTGGATTTGCTGAATAGCATTTCTTCAACAATTGGAATGGTTACAGTTGCAAATCCGTCTGAATCACTGGCAACTTCACGACCTTCCCAGGTTGATTTTATCTTCCATGCTTCACCGGCTGTTCCTGATAGAGTGAATTCTTTTACAAACCCAAAACTAAACTTTTCGACTTCGTTGTTATCACCACACTTAAATGAATAAGTCTGTAGATCGGAGGATTCGGCAATTGTCGCGCCCGTCGTTGGTTCTGTATAAGTTCGAATATAGTCGGAGCCAGTATCCGTTGTGAGGATAGAATTTCGAATACCCGCATCAAGAATATGGGGCAATTGTTCAAATGTTGCTTCAATTGCATCCATCTCAAGGGTTGCCGATAATTTCGGAAAATATTGTCGATCCGTTCCGGATAGAATACCAATATCCTCTTCTGGCCATACGCTTTCACGCGAATCCTGTAGAGTACCCAGGCCACGCCATACCGAAAAATCGGTGGTAGCCGTTCCTTGTGTCGTTTCCCTACTCATCTGAATTTGACGTAATGCTTTAATTCCGTTCGTCATTTATTACCTCCTTAACCTTTTCTTTTACCGATAATTTTTCTATATATAAACCACTGGCAAGTAATCTTTCTTTGCCATAAATTTTTACTTCAGCGATAGTTAAATTCCTAGCGGGTACGCCGGGAATAAATCCGTGTCCGAGATATTTCATATTACCTCCGTTGCTTTAATCAATCCCATACCAATAAGGTCTGATATTACTTTGTGATCGATCATGTTTCCAATATGACGGCTATACCGCTTTGCCGTAGTTAACTGTAAAAGTCCGGCATTATCAACAGCGATATCGAACGGTTTCTCATTAGCCATTGCATCATTGCATCTTTCAAGGAACGGAACGATTACACCAACCCGAGCCATAAACTGGCAGTGATGTGCGTAACAATATGCTTGCAATCCCTTGTATGTCACCCGATAATCCTTGTCGTCTTTTGCATAGTTGAGATGCCAATCATAATCACGTTCAACGGATGTGCAGAAATCGCGTTCCTCTTCCTCGGTGACAAATATGCCGACTTCCAATTTCCCATTATTGGCTGCCCATTCTTTGGTAGACGAGCATCCCCAACGACCCTGTGTGCGCACGGGATAACAGGATACTTTTCCAACCTCAGGAAACGATTCCAATAATTTTTGTGAAGCGTCCCACCAGCCTGGGAAGAACAGCATGTCATCATCACTCAATGCCATGATCGCGTCAGTCCGTACCATACGGAACAATGCTGCCCTTGCGCTAGACTTGCCGATGTTCGGAGATAGTATCAATGTCTCAGGCTTGTATTCATCCCGCAACCAATCAGTTAAATAGGCGCATGATCCATTATCCCAGACCATGACAGGGATACCCGGCGCACCGTTCCGCATACTTGTAAGACATGCCTTGATAACGTCAAGGCGATATTGATGATACCCAGACCGATTAGGCAAATGGGTAATAACCGACATTATCCTTGTCGGCAATTCAGGAACTTTATCAGCACGTAATGGGTTATGCCCTATTCTCAATGGCCGCCTCCATAACTTCCTTGCTGGCTTCGCCACCTGCCATGCGTACCAATTCATCCAGTTTTGCCATGAGATATTTATTCTCTTTTGCGGCTCCATCAAATAGACCGACCTTGATAGATTCCTGTACATATTTGGCAACTGCCTCAACAAATTGATCCATGCGGTTCTTTTTCTTTGCGGCATTGCCGGTATTCAATACTATCTGGAAACTTTGCTCACATTTCTTTCCAAGATCAGTAGCAGTAATAATTGCCAGGTCTCGGTCTTTCACGAAAGTGGCTGCGGAGAATTCAAACTCTTGCCTTGAGAATAAATGATCTCCGGTTGCAGCAATTTGAACATCCGCTTTTTTCTTATAGCGGATTATTTCCTGTTGTGCACCGCGTTGCAGTCCAAAGTTTGCCCCAAGTTCTGACTGTTTCTGTAACAGATCAATCAGTTCCTTGTGGTTAAGTCCGGTCTTCAGATAACCGACGATCAGATCGTTCGCTCGTTCACAAGCCTCGTTGTAAACCCTAAAAGCCTCTTTTAGAGGTATATCGATTTCCTTGATCCGTTCATCAAAGAACTTGTACGGGAACTTGATATCACCCTCATAGCCATAAAGCGGACAGTCTAATAGATTCCCGTGAAAGTCTACTTCAACGCCAGCTCCCTGTGCAAGTCCGACCCAGTAAGCAACGCCCGGTCTTTGGTGTTGGTATTCGGTATTAGTTTCCATCTCCACACCGTAAATCTCAATGCGTTCGTACCCTTCAACAATTCCAAAGGCAATAGAATAGGCAGCGGATGAAGTCAGATAGCGATGACCGAGTTTCAACACTTCATCCAATGGGTATTGTCGTGACATGGGAACGTCATCGTATTGTTCCTGCATCAAAATGATAGGAGTTTTCCCAGATTTCAACCAATTGTAATGATTAGGATCGTTCCTGTTGCCCGGATTACGGAAGATAACTGGCAAGTGCATTTGCATGACATAATCAGCGCGTTTGCACCAATCCATCTTCATGGCTTCATTGAACACAACAATGTCACAATCTTCGCGCGTCCAATCGAATTGATCACGAGTTCGGGGGTGCGAACCCATAACAATAAGAGTATTTTTCATGGGGTTACCGTAGGAGAAAGTAGGTTTAATTTTACAGGAATGGTGAATGATACCATTTGGGTAATAATTGAATCCCATTCAGCAGGACCGACCGTGAATGTTACCGGATAGATGATCGTGCTTGCTGAACTGGCTAGAGTTGGATCACCTCCTAATCTTTGAATGAAATCAGGAATAAAGGTGTCAATCTTCTGGTATGTCAATCTTAAAACATTTCTGTCAAAATGAACTTCGGTCATAATATTTACAATAAGTTTTGTGTCCGTTGCATTCATCTGTGTTACATTACCACCGGATAAATGGGTGATAGCCAACGGCAAAATACTGGCATCGTCCGTAGGGTAATCCGGCGCATTCTTTAGCGTGTTTACACCGTCAAAAGTTGTTGCTTTTGCAATTGTCTGTATTCTCTGGATAGTGGTATCTATAATGCTCATACCATGTTCCCTAATTTGTAACTTTGCAGGATAAT
>Ga0172381_10001788_pt1 | contig 24570 bp, 25 predicted proteins | sample Leawel6488metaG_FD_119754 | JGI IMG/M metagenome (GOLD analysis project Ga0172381, IMG submission 119754) | Leachate microbial communities from a municipal landfill in Southern Ontario, Canada - Leachate well 64-88 metaG | ecosystem: Engineered > Solid waste > Landfill > Unclassified | place... | reverse complement strand
GTTAGATGGTTAGATGGTTAGATGGTTAGATGGTTAGATGGTTAGATGGTTAGATGGTTAGATGGTTAGATGGTTAGATGGTTAGATGGTTAGATGGTTAGATGGTTAGATGGTTAGATGGCATCAATCCGTTTATCCGTAAAATCCGATATCCCATTGATTGTTTTACTCACCATTTGCCAATATATTCGATTTCTTCTTCTAAATCCAAATTGTACTTCTCTTTTACCGCCTCTCTAGCTTTGTCTGCCAAAAGACGAATATCGGTCGCTTTCGCATTTTTTCTATTTATTAGAAAATTTGCATGTTTTTTTGAAAAAGCAGCACCCCCGACCCTCATTCGTTTAGCCCCAGCACAGTCCAATAAATAGCCAGCCGAATGCTCACGAGTGGAATCTATATTTTTGAAGAAACTGCCGGCGCTCTTTTCCGTCAAAGGCTGCGAAGCTACCTTTTTAGCCATATTCTCCTTCATTAGATTTAGTATTTCGTCTCTCCTTCTTTTTACTAGCTGCAATTTGATTGTCAAAATAATCGGTTTATATTTTTCACCACAAAAATCTTGTTTCAATTTTGAAGAGCGATAAGCAAACTCCATCCACTCAGGATCTTTTTTCACGATTGCCATCTTTCCATCTTTTGGCATAAGGAGAATAACAGACTTTACAAAATCACCGATCTCATAAGAAAAAGCTCCCGCATTTCCATATACTGCACCGCCAACCGTACCTGGGATTCCAAATAAAAATTCCAAGCCTCCAAATTCTTTTCCGGCAGAAATATTTATTAGTTTTGCCAACTGAAGCCCGGAATCAATGATAACTTGTGAATTTTCTTCTGAAAATGCCACGCTGGAACATTCGTTTTTAATGACCAAGCCCGGAAAGCCGTTGTCAGAAGGGACTATGTTATAACCGCCGCCCATTATAAAGTAAGAAATCCCCAAATTATATGCGACGCTGACTGCTTTGACCAGATCATCAATTTTTTTTGCCACATAAAAATAATCAGCCACTCCGCCAACGTTAATACTAATAAAATCGCTTAAAGTCACATTTGTCCTCAACTCTTCGCCTAGTCCCTTCTTTAGTTTTTGTTCGGTTTCATCCATATACTCCCTTCGGTCGCAATAACCAAGATACAAGAAACAATTCATGATTAAATTGTTGTCTCGTTAATTTGCGATATCAATCCGTTAATCTGTTTAAATCCGCTATCCTATTGTCTAGCCAATGCTTCGGCAATTTTGTAAACGGGTGGAATTCCAATTGTCAATAAAACTGTATTCTTGTCAAGTTCCTTTTTTAATAACTCGACAATTTCTTCGTCACTATCAATTATTTTAACTTCCCTACCGCTCCGTGAAATTAAATCGGCCAAATCTTTTGAACTAACATCAAGTTTTTCATCCCGTCCTGGGACTAAGAAAATCGGTTTCAGAATCACTTCATCGGCTTCAGAAAATGCGGAGGCGAACTCATTTAAAAGAGGCTTAATTCTCTTATATTGATGAGGCCAAAAAACAACTATTTTTTTCTTTGATGGATATCTCTCCGAAAGGGCATCGATAGTTGCTCTTATTTCAGTGGGATGATGCCCGTAATCATCAATTATATCACTGCCATTTACATTTCCTTTGAATTCGAACCTTCTTTTGGCGCCCTTAAAATTTTCGAGTGTATTTTTAACCACTTTTGAATCTACCTTCAAATAATCGGCCAAAGCAATTATAGACAAAGCGTTCAGCCGGTTATGTTTACCCGGAATTCTCAAATCAAAGCGGAGACTATTATATTTTTCCGAATTCTTTCCATAATAAATTATCTTTGCTTTAGTTTTCGACCTTTCAATTACATCAACCACGTTTGAGTCATCTTGACAGGCAATTATCACTCCATCATCAGAAACATGATCAATATATTCAACAAAAGCCTCTTTGATCTCAGGAAGTCCTCCTGGATAAGTATCAAGATGTTCTTTGTCTATATTGGTCAATATCAAAATATTCGGATAGAAGTCAAGAAAACTCCGGTCGTACTCACAGGCCTCCATTACAAACCATTCCGATTCTCCGATATAGAGAACTTCGTCATGAAAGTCACTGATACGTTCGCCGACCAATACGGTTGGATCGAGCCCGGCTTTAATGAGAAGAAGGCCAGCCATTGCGGTCACTGTTGTTTTGCCATGCATTCCAGAAACAGCAATCATCGTTTTGTCCTTGGCAATCTCTTGAAGCAATTCCGATCTTTTGATCACTTTTATTCCCAGCTTCTGCGCCTCTTCTACCTCTACCCAACCTGCCGATCCCGGGTTGATAGCAGAGGAACGCACAACCAGATCAATATCAGGTGTAACATTCTCCTTTTTGTGTCCAGAGGTTTTTAAATCCGATCCGGTTACCTTGTGACCCCTAGAGAGAAGATATTTTTTTATTCCAGACATCGATATGCCTTGATCTCCAATAAAATGATATTTCATACTAATTCACACTTTCAGTTATTTAAATATTTATCGATTTCTTCCACAATCGTACTTAAACCATTTGGATTCTGTAACTCAAAAGCTTTTTGACCGATTTCTTTCATTTTACGGGAATCAAGAAATAAGTTATCGATCTTTTGCTTTAAGGTCTCCCCTGATAATTTATCATCAGATATTACCACAGCAGCGCCATTTTCGCTATAGAAGTTCGCATTTTTTGTCTGATGATCAGAAGCAGCATATTTGTAAGGCACAATTATCATTGGCTTTTTCATCATCGACACCTCCGCCAAGGTAGTGGCGCTGGCCCTGGAAATCACCAAGTCAGACTGTAAAATGGCGCTTTTCATCATATCAATACCATTTTCAATTGTGGTCAGCAGCGGCGAAATATAATAAGATTGTTTATTATCGCTTTCTAACCTGGATCTTATCTCAATTGCATTCTCGTAATCAAGGCTTCCAGTGTGATGTATGACGTTGTAATCAGGTAATATTTTATCCAGTATCTGAAATATTGCATTGTTGATGTTTGTGGATCCTTGGCTGCCACCTGTAACAAAAATAATGGGCTTTCGGTTACTAAATCCAAAATCAAATGTCTCTTCCTGAGGCTTCAAAATGTCCGGCCGCAATATTTGACCTGTATACCTCAACTTATTCTTTTGTATTTTTGGATAGTATTTTATAGGAAAACCAACAAATACTTTTTTGGCTCCACTTAATGCAAATTTATTACTAGCTCCCATTTCAATATCGGACTCATGAATAAAATAGGGAATACCGATTATTTTAGACCAAAAAATAATCGGGAAAGAAACATATCCGGCTTTTGAAAAAATTAAACTTGGCTTTAATTTTTTTAAAATTATAAAGGATGAAATCAAGCCTGAAAAGAATAGAAATAATTGAATAATGTTTTTTAGCGTAATGTTTCTGTGTAACTTTCCTGTTTTTAAGGCTATATGGTTTTTAAGTCCCAAATATAACTTTTGATCAATCGGCCCATTTCCCCCCACAGTTATAACGTTTATACTTAGACCGCGGTTCTCAAATTCTTGACTCAAACTCAAAATCGGAACTATATGTCCGCCAGTTCCTCCACCGACTAACAAGATTGTTTTGTTTTTTTCGATCATATCTTTTTCTTACTATAAAAATTATTTCCATTGGAGACAGACTGGTTCTTTGAAATATTTACCAATATACCAACTGCTGCCAGGAGTATAACTAATGATGATCCACCGTAGCTGATAAAAGGGAGCGGTACGCCCGTTAGTGGAAGAAGCGAAAGCATTGCTCCAACATTAATCAGCATTTGTGCCAAAATCCAGGTTGTAATTCCTACTGCGGCCATTCTGGCAAATGGGTCCTGCGACCTCATTGCGATCTTGTAACCTCTTAAAGCAATAAAAGCAAAAACAATAATGACTAATCCCGACCGGATAAGGCCCAACTCTTCACAAATAATGGCAAAGATAGAATCGGTATGTGCCTCAGGAAGATAGAGGTATTTCTGCTTGCTCTGCCCAAAACCCAAACCAAATAAACCTCCTGATCCAATTGCAATCAAAGCATTTTGAATATGATAGCCCGAACCAAGGCTATTCGCCTCCGGATTCAAAAAAGTCAAAAATCTCTGCATCCTATACGGCTCAATTTTTATTGAGAGCCAAAGAAGAAAGGCTGCCAAGCCACCACCAGCCAATAATTGATAACCAGGGGCGCCGGCCATCGCAAACATTGCTGCAGCAATGGACAACATTACTGCCAATGTGCCTAAGTCTTTTTGTACAAGCATCATAAGCGCTAAAAGAGCCATCATACAAGCAAAGGGAATAAACATTTTAGTAATTTCTTTGAGATTTTCTCCTTTGCCTCCAAACCAACTAGATAAATATAAAATTAGGGTCAGCTTAGCCACCTCTGCGGGTTGAAATTGTGCCGCACCGAAGCCAAACCATCGTTGTCCACTTCCCCCACCGTGTCCGAAAGGCAATAGTGGCAGCAAAAGAAGAATAAATGTTGCGTAAAACATTAAGGACGATTTTTTTTGCCAAAACCTGTAATCAATGTTTTGGAAGACGGCCCAAACCACGACACCCACCCCTAACCATTTGAGCTGTTTTACAAGATAATATTTATCTGTTGCTTCGTTTGTTATTTGCAGGGAATAATATTTCGAAACCGAATAAATCATGATCAGTCCAAAAGCGATTAGAGAAAAAATCGCTAATGACAACCAATAATCCTGATGATGTTTACGTGTTTTATCCATTTTGATTGGAATAATGTATTATGAATGATGAATTATGATGAATTAAAATAGATTCCGATTACCCATGATTCATGATTCATGATTCTGTAATTCTATGACTGAAGCCTTAAACTTTTCCCCTCTATCTTTATAATTGCTAAACAGCCCAAAACTGGCACAAGCCGGAGACAAAATGATTACATCACCCAAAGAAGACAACTCCTGCGCCCCCTTGACAATCGAGTCCATGTCTAGAAATCCCTTTTTGATTGGGCCTTTATATGAAGACGTAATCAGGGTCTGCTCGATTTTGTCAGCCTCGTCCCCTATAAGAACTACTCCCTTAACATTTGAGGAGACAATTTTTTGAGCCAAGTCAGAAAAATCCGCTCCTTTGCTACTCCCTCCCAAAATTAATATCTTGTCCTGTGAGAAAGAATCGATCGCTGCCTTTGTTGGTTCCGGATTTGTGGCAAAAGAATCGTTAATAAATTTTACACCATCAATTTCGGTCACAAACTCAAGCCGATGAGGCAAGCCTGTAAAATCTTTAACAGCTTCTCTAACTATTTCAATATCAATTTTTAATATATCTGCTACCAAAGTAGCCGCAGCAATGTTTTCAAGATTATGTTGTCCAAAAAGTTTAATCCCCTTTTCATCACAAATCGTAATACTCCTATTTTCCGGATCCAAAATTACTTTGCCATCTTTAACCACCGCATCTGCGCCTTTAGTATGTGAAAAATATTTAATTTTTGATTTTATTTCAGAATCGATAAAAGCAGGGTCAAAAGTTGAATCACTATTAAGAACCGCCCAATCTCCGCCATTTTGAAATTTTAAAATACTTTTTTTTGCATTTCTGTATTCATCCGTGTCCTTATGATAGTCCAAATGATCAACATACAAATTGGTTATAACAGCAATATGGGGACTTTTTTCTAAGTCCATCAGCTGAAAGCTGGAAAGTTCCAGTATGACAACGTCATCACTTTTAAGCTGAGATAACAAAGAGATAGCAGGATAACCGATGTTACCAGCCAAATATACGCTTGGTTGGTAGTTGTTAGTTGTTAGTTGGTAGCCATTTGAATTCTGAATATTTGATTCCGTTTGGTTATTGTTTCTTGTTTCTTGATTATTCCGCTTCATGATTTCATAAATCAATGAAGCGGTTGTTCCTTTTCCTTTTGTTCCGGTTACACCAATTATTTTGCATGGGCAAAGATCAAAAAATAGCTTTATCTGACTTGATATTATAACTCCTGCTCTCTCTGCTTCTTGAATTTTCTGGTTCAAATAAGAAATTCCGGGAGAGCGAAAAATAATATCAAATTGTTTTAATCCATCCAAATAGTTATCGCCAAAAACTTTGACAATATCGCCGTTTTTAATAATTTGGCTAAGTTTATTTTTCTCTTCCGGTAAAAGTCTCAGAAGGAGTTCATTTTCCGGTAATTTATCCAAAACAGATATTTTGCATCCTTTGTCGACTAAAAAATCAACAAGGGCCAGCCCTTCTATCCCCATGCCTAAAACAGCAACCTTTTTATCTTTAAATTTGAGGTTATTCATGTCTTAATTCTAGTACAAATGACGATTTTTTACCAGTGATACCCGCGGCCAAAAAGAGCTATCGCCAAGCCCGCAACAGAGGAGACAGCTCCAATGATCCAAAATCTCATCGTGATTTTGTACTCAGGCCAGCCAATTGCTTCAAAATGATGATGGATTGGAGAGGATAAGAATATCTTTTTTCCATTTCTCAATTTTTTCGATGCGAATTGAATTATAAAAGAGAGTCCCTCAATCACAAAAACCAAGGTGATTATTGGCAAAACGGCAACCGTGTTAGTAAGGAAAGCGACTACTCCCAAGGTCATACCTAAGGCCATGGAGCCTGTGTCCCCCATAAAAAATCGCGCCGGAGGAATATTGAACCAGAGAAAGGCCAGAAGACTTCCCATAATCGTTGCACAAAATGCAGCCAAACCGGTTTTGCCTTCTGTCAAACAGATAATGGCATAAGCTCCATAGCTAAGGGCAAAAATACCACCAGCCAGGCCATCCAATCCATCTGTCTCATTGGAAGAGAAAGCCATCCAGACCAACACAATAACAAAGAGAGGGATGTACCAGCCTCCAATAATGTAATCTCCCAACCCGGGAATATGAATTGAGTTCCAATCTAGTTTAAAATAAAACCACCATGCACCAATCAAAGCGATTATAGTATAAAGAATAAATTTTTGTTTAAAACCCATTCCCCCGCCCTTGGGACCAACTCCCCGTACATTCATAAGATCATCCACTGCCCCAACAATACCAGTTACGACCAAACAAAAAAGTGGTAGCCAAGTAGAGGAACGCTCCAAATTGAAAATCAATGTTAAAACGGCTGTAGTGACCCAAATCAAAATTCCACCCATTGTCGGTGTACCAGCTTTTTTCTCATGCAGTTTTGACATTATAGGAGCATCTTTACTATCCCTTATTCTTTTTCCCAATTTGTTTTTATAAAGAAAATTTGTCCAAATCGGTGTCCAAATAATTGCAATTGCAAAAGCCAATACCGCCAGCCAAAACATTTTTGTTAGATCCAACTTTTCTATCGTTATTAGCTCCATTTGCTCCTTTCGATTTTAAATGTGTTTCTTCCGCAACCAAAATTTACTCTGTCTTACTAATAACTTATCAGCTTTATCAGGATTTTGCATTAAGCTTTTGACGACTTCTTCAAAATAGTTACCATTTTGAGACGCTTTAACAAGAATAAGATCACCGCTTTTAATAAGTGGGCTCAGGTGATCTATTAAATCTTGTCTGTTATTAAATATAATTGAGGTTTTTTTATCGCCATATCCTTTCTGCATTGTTTTGGCATTTGGGCCTACAAAAATCGCAAAATCGCAACGGTTCAGGGCAAAAGCACCAATTTCTTCATGATATTTTTTTTCCAAATCGCCCAATTCGTTCATATTGCCCAAAATAAGAACCTTTCTTTCCTTGTAAACAATTTGAGATAGGGCAATCAAAGCGGCTTTAACTGAGGCTGGATTGGCATTGTAAGAATCGTCAATAATAGTTGTCTCTCTGCTTCCTGAAATTATGTTCATCCTCCCTGGATATTGAGCCAATTTTTCCAATGATTTACCAACTTGGAGCAGAGAAACATTCAGAATATCAGCCAAAGCGAAAGCAAAAACGGAAGAATTGATCAAATGTTCTCCCAATAAATGAGACTTTATGGCAATCTTTCGGCCACTGCGGCAAATTCTGAATTCCGTTCCTTTTGTTGTTAATTTAATATCTTCAGCATGATAATCAGCCAACAGGTTCTTACCAGCAACAGAAATAATTTTATCATTCGAAATTTTTTGCAATATAGGATCGTCATAGTTTAACAATATTTTGCCTTGAGCAGTAACTTCATCCAAAATAGAGAGTTTTTCGTTTTGATATTCCGACAAATCTGAAAAGTTCGACAAATGGGCTAAACCAACAGCGGTCACAATTAAATATTTAGGTTTAACAATTGAGGCAAAGTATTTTAGATCCCCTTTTTTCTCTACACCCATCTCTAAAATCAAATATGCAGGATAATTTTTTTGATTTATTCTTCTTGACGCTGAAACCAAAAAAATGGGCCATAAAAACTTATTGGGAAGGCTATCGTAACCCAAAATTGAAAGGGGAATACCAATCTCGGCGTTTAAATTGCCAAAACTTCGACGGACCTTTCCTGGAAAAGCATCGCTTAAAACCTGAAAAATGGCTTCTTTTGTGCTTGTTTTTCCCACCGTCCCGGTAATAGCAATTACTGTGGGATTATACTTTGCAACCACAATTCTGGCATAAAAGGCAAGAATTTTATAAATAATTTTTAATGCAATATTTTTCATAGTTAAGTAGTTGGATAGTTGGTTAGTTGGTTAGTTTGGTAGCAGGTTAGCGAAGGGATAGCAAGCCAATTGCTGTTATCCCAAACTACTTTCTACCCACCTACAATCCTACCCATCTGATTACCCCGGAGGCCCGATCGGAGTCAAAGGCTCAGTCGGCGTTAAACGATAATGATAATTTAACAAAAAGTCCGATATTTCACCAAAAAGTGGTGCGGCTGTGTTTTCTGAATATTTGGCAAACTTTGGCCGATCTAACTTCACAATCATGGCAAATTGGGGATCGTTAACTGGTGCAAAACCTGCCATGGAGTGGACATAAATACCCAAACCCGAATCACTTTCTTCATAGCCACCATCTGTTTTGGGAATTTGAGCCGTACCTGTTTTTGCACCAACTTGGAAACCTGGTACTTTGGCCCTCCAGCTGTGCCCTCCTTCTACCGTCTGCCATAACATTTGCCCCATTGCTTTAGCCGTTTCTGATTTTAGAACTCTTTGTCCCTCTTGCTTCTCAACAGTTTTTTCAGTTCCATCGGCATAAATCATCTTATCAACGATATGAGGATATACGTAAACACCATCATTTGCAATAGTATTGTAGGCCCCCAACAATTCCATCGGAGTCACAGAAATACCCTGGCCAAAAGCAATGGTGGAACGATTAATATCCTTCCACTGCTTAAAAGGAGGAGTGTATCCGGTTGCTTCCGTATCTAGATCGATTCCAGTTTTATCAAGCATATTAAAAGATTTCAAATATTTATAAAGATTGTCTTTGCCCAACTGCTCTGCGACCCAAACCATAGCGACATTATCAGAATTTTGTAGAACCTGAGTCATATTCTCTTTTCCAAATGCTTTCCTTTCCGCAGTTTTAATTTCATATCCGTCAACAAATGTATGCCAATCAAAGTCCCCACTCGAATCAGGTGTAATAGCGCCTGCGTCAATAGCAGCTGACATAGTGATAGGCTTAAAAATACTGCCTGGTTCATAGAGATGGGCAATAACCGGATTAATATAAATACCAGCGCTGTCTTTGGCATAGTCACGAAAATTGTTTGGATCGTAACTCGGATTTGAAGCCATAGCCACAATTCCACCTGTCTTCACATCCATTATTGCCACAAGTCCAGAATCGGCTTGGTACAATGTTAGGGCCTCGGCCAGTTTTTTTTCCACAAAATACTGAACCGCTCTATCAATTGTCAAAACATAACTGGTGCCATCTTGTGAATTATTCTGCTCTAAAAGATTAATTACACGACCCAATGTATCCTTTTCTCCCGTCATGCTCCCGGCTGTTCCCTTAAGTTCATCGTTGTAATGACCCTCAAATCCATATTTTCCTTCCCCATCGGCATTTACAAAACCGAGAAGCTGAGACGCCAAATTGCCCTCAGGATAATATCGGCTGTATTCAGGCATAACATAGACACCAGATATTTTTTTGGCCTTGATTACATTTGCTTCGTCCAAGGTTAACCCTCTCTTGATTGGGGGAATATAAAGTTTATCGTTGTTAATTTGATCAAATACATCTTTCTCAGGAATATTTAAAGCTAGTCCTATATCTTTTGCTATCAGGTCTTTTTTTGATATTTGATGCGGAACTGCCCAAACAGCAAATTTTTTAACATCAAAAGCAAGCGGATAGTAGACGCTAGAATCCACTGCTGAATCATGCACTAATATCTTTCCCCTTTGAGCAATTTCGACTTGTTCAAATCTTTGCTGACCTTGGGCCAAAGCAACGTAGTGTTCATGCTTTAAAATTTGAATGTTGTACATTCTAAAAACTAAGACAAAAACAGCCAACAAGACAATAACGCCCATAATTTTTAGGCGTTGTTCGATTGTATTTGAATAACCCATAATACAACAATAATATTTAAAGTTGAAAGTAGCAACAATCTTATCTACTTACAGTACCGACCGGTTCCAAAGTCGGCTTTTCCACTCCGCTATCAATTTCCTTCAAAGATTTAAGTCTGGTTTGCTCTGCTTCCAGTCTCTCTTGCTCCAATTGAAGTTGTGCTTTTTTGTCGGATAAATCTCTAACTTTGACACTCCTATTTGCACCAGCTGTTGATTGTGCTAAATATACTAACGCCAAAATCGCAAAAATGGCAATTGAAACAAACTTTATTGCATTTGGCCCAATTACAATTTCGCGTCCGATGGTTTTTTTTCTCACCCCGCTCGTAGTGCTGTTGCTATTTGTCATTGTCAGAATTCTGCCCACGCCTCACCTCCACTGTTAGTTATCAGTTAATAAGTTGTCAGTTGTCAGTTAGCGCCCAAGATTTGTAGCCAAAACTGATTTAGTGATTTAGTGATTTACTTACAACTTTTATATATTTACTAAAGCCAGCAGCCAACTTTTTTGTTTTTGTTTTTGAAAGTAACTATATTGCTATAGTCCATTAGTTCCCCTCCATTGCTCCGAAAAAAAATCTTCGAAGCCCTCCTCCGTGGAACGCCTCCCAGAAATAGTGCGGGAGAAGCTCAATCCAACCACTTAAAGCGGCAATAGATTGAACCAAAGTTGGCTTTGTTGGCTACTGACTTTAATAAACCGGTAGCTAAATTAAATTGTTAAATTGCTTCCGCCAGCTGGCTGATTGTTAAATTGTCCGAGCACGGAGTGCTCTCAAGTAACTGATAACTGACAACTGATTTACTGATAACTTACTAGAATCCTAATTCCTCTATTTTCTCCGCAATCTCATCAGAATTGTCTTCCATCCCTTTTTTGAACTCTTTCCATCCGTCTTCGGGCCAAATTTCCAAACGATTAAACATGCCCGTTACAACCACTTTGCTTTTAATTCCGGCATAATCCGACAAATACTTCGGTAAATTTATTCTTCCGGCGTTATCTATGCCCAAATCCATTGCTCCGGATAGCATTAATCTGCTAAAACTTCTGGCATCCTTTGAGGTAATTGGGAGATTCGCTAAACTCTGTGCCAGCTTATCCCATTCTTCAAGCGGATAGACCCAGAGGCAATGATCAAGGCCTCTTGTTACAACACAACCCGAAGCCAGCTTCCCACGAAACTTTACCGGAAGTGAAAGCCGCCCCTTATCATCTATGCTGTGCGAATACTCTCCGATAAACATTTGAATAATTTTCAATTTAATATTTAAAATTTAAAAACAAATAAAGGCTAAGAAATGATTTTAATTTTTATTTCAATCTTCTTGGCTGACAGATTCCTTACCTTGATTGTTTTACTCCGTGCTTGTTTCATACATTTCTTAATCAATAGGATATCTAATTTATCTGATAACGAATTGATATTAACCAATATTGGTGTGATTAGTTACCTGCCTGCCGGCAGGCAGGTTAGAATGATTCGTTATCCTATTGTTTTGGTGTCTTCCCACTTTATCCCACTATTCACCACCACTTTCCATTTTAACCCTATTTGAAACCTTGTCAACAACAAAAAAACCCACAAACTGTGGATAAATAAAGAATTTAAAATTTAGAATTTAAAAAATTGATAAAAATAAATGTAATTTCAAATTAGGTGAAACTTGTCAAATTTCGACGGTCCCAAGCGGATGAGGCCTTGAGAGCGCCTAGAAATTTGATACGTCGAACCTAATTTTTAAACATCACAAATTACTTAATTTTATCCAATACACACTTCGTAACATCTGCAACACCAATTCTCTCTTGTTTCATACTGTCGCGATCACGGATAGTAACTGTCTGGTCTTTTAGACTATCAAAATCGACTGTAATGCACCAGGGAGTGCCAATTTCGTCTTGGCGGCGATAACGGCGGCCAACCGAGCCTGATTCATCATAAAATGTCTCAATGCCATTCTCTCGTAATTCTTTTGAAATCTTGTGACCAATTTCCGGAAGACCTTCTTTTTTGACCAGTGGAAACACCGCCACTTTAACTGGAGCAATTTTGGGGGTCAAACGCAAAGTAATTTCCCCTTCCGCTCTCCCATCTTTTCCATCGGATTCGTCGTAGGCATCGCACAAAACAGCCAGCATTGCCCTCTCTACTCCGAGCGACGGCTCTACAACAAAGGGCAAATATTTCTTGCCACTTGCCTCATCAAAATATTTCAAATCTATTCCTGAGACTTTTTCGTGCTGAGAAAGGTCAAAGTCAGTCCTTTGAGCAATTCCGCCTAGCTCAGAAATGCCAAATGGGAAATCGTACTCTACATCAGAAGTCCCACAAGAATAATGAGATAATTCTGCCTTATCGTGTTCGCGAATGGTTAAGTTTTCGTCTTTTATGCCCAGATCCCTGTAATATTCTCGAACCTTTTTGATCCAATACTCATACCATTTGCTGCTTTCTTCCTTGTTGGCTTCAACAAAAAACTCAATTTCCATCTGTTCAAATTCGCGGGTCCGGAAAATAAAATTCCCAGGAGTTATTTCATTACGGAAAGCCTTGCCAACCTGCGCCACACCAAATGGAGGTTTGACTCTGTTTGATTGAATTATATTTTTGAAGTTTAAAAATATGCCCTGTGCTGTTTCCGGCCGCAAGTAAGCAGTAGAAGTAGAATCTTCCGTCACTCCAATAAATGTCTTAAACATTAGGTTGAAATTCTTTGCCGCTGTAAAATCATGCGGCTCTTTTCCTTTGCAATAAAGCATCTCTTTTTGTTCCTGTGACAAATTTTGATAGTTTGAATTTTTGTCATTCGGATTTGTTTCGGATTTATGATTTCGGATTTCGGATTTTAGTTCTGCTACGTGGTCTTCTCTAAATCTTTTATGACAAACTTTGCATTCGATTAGGGGATCGCTAAAAGAAGAAAGATGTCCGCTTGCTTCCCAAGCCTTAGGATTTTGAATAATAGCCGAATCAAGGCCTACAATGTTTTCCTCCCCTATCACAAATTTGTTCCACCAAATATCTTTGATATTTTTTTTGATCTGCGACCCAAGAGGGCCAAAATCAAAAGCATTGGCAAATCCACCGTAAATTTCCGAAGCAGGATAAACAAAGCCTCGCCTCTTGCAAAGAGAAAAAATCTTTTCCATTTTGCCATCCATAGCTTTCTTGTCGTCCGTAGTCTTGACGGAGGATGAAGCGAAGGATGGTCTTTCGTTTAATTTTTCTGTCATGATATCTTCCATATGTCATTCCGGACCTGCCTGCCGGCAGGCAGGCTTGTATCCGGAATCTATTAAATAGTTTTAGATTCTTCTGGATCCTGAATCAAGTTCAGGATGACAATTTATAGTCTCAATATATCACACAGCACAATTTTCCGCACTATTGACTGCATCATATTTTTATGTTATATTACACAACGATTTCGTGTTTGGGTTTGTCCAGGCACAAAATGAATACTTGAAATAAAGGAGGGCACATGTCGTGCCTAACAAAACTTTGTTTGATGGTCTCTTCGGAGACAATTACAAGGACTTTGGAACAATCGGGGACGGCCTTCAGGTCGTTTATGCGCTAGCTAGCCAAAGGTTCCCGATTGGATACATTGGGGATAGGAACACTCCGGCTAGATTAGCACGAGAACAGATCGATAGATCCCTTGCAGGAAATTTCGGCCTGATCTACCACGTGGAACTTGCACATCCGAACGACAACGTTGTAAAAATACAGTCAGAAAGTGATTTTGTCGAATCATTCACGACCCACACCTCAATGACTTTTTCCTGCGACGGTCTAATCGTGGACAAAAATAATAAGTCTTTCATGATTGAGACCCTACTCGGTGACTGCGCCTGCATAGTAGTTTGGTCCGATGATTGGGTCGGCTACATGCACGTCGGCCGGCCGGAGATTATGGAAAAGCCGAGTTTGATCCATCATTTTTTCAGCAAGTGGCCAGGAAATCCCGAATCAACTCACGCCTGGATGGGTCCCTGCATTACGGGAGATCATTATGAGCTTCCTCAAATACCAAAGGAATTTCAGGATTTCGCAACAGAAACTGAATGGGGAACGCAAGGCCTTGATCTAAACCGAATCATCCTTGCTCAGTTAAAAATGGAGGGACTTTCAGATCAAGTAATAACGAATGTTAACATTGATCCCTTCTCTGTTCTAGAATTCGATGATCACACCTGGGCAGCTTCAGACCAATGGGCAAAGAGAAAGTCTCGGGAGCTTGGATTCCCTGTTTGCAATCTCCGCAATAGTGCTATGCTGATTGTTACAGGTTAAGAAGAAACAATATGACATGGCTCAGCCCCTCAACAGGGGTTGGGGCCATTTTTTTATCTTGATGATATTTCGTTTAAAAACTTTTGGCTCTTTAGGTCGCGTTCCAAAATAGATTTAATATATTCGTTCAATATTGATTCGGCCTCAGTTTCAATTTCTTTTCTTAGTTTGATTTTTTTTAATAGCTCGTATTCTCCCCTATCAATTAGGCGAAAAATTTTGATCAAGTCGTCCGAAATTCTCTTGCCATGATGGAATTTTTGCTGACAGCTTGTGCAAATTATTCCCCCTTCAATGCTATCCCAAAAATTGTCATTGAGAGTTATTGTTTCTTTGCAATGGATGCACTGGTAGAGCTCAGGTTTAAAACCTGCTGCCTCTATCATTCGCAATTCAAAGATTCTTAACAAAAAATTAGATCCAGACTGTTCAATCTCCAGAAGTCCGTCCTTAAATATTTCAAAAACCAAGTTGATCTTTTGATTTTCCTGCAATATTTTGTCGGAAATTTCTCCAATATAAAAAGCCTGAGACATTTTTTGGAGGTTTAAGTGAAGATCAGAAAATTCTTTTACTATAATTGCGCCAGTCACAATATAAAAAGTTTTGCCCTCGTGGAGCTGCAAATCTAAAAGCATATAAGGCTCAAGCGAGCCGGCCAACCGTGATTTTGTTTTTCTAACCCCTTTGGCAATTGCTTTAACTTTGCCAAAACGCTCCGTCAAAACAGTCAGAATGCGGTCTGCTTCGCCAAAATTCATACGTTTTATGACAATGCCAGAAGTCTTGTAAATCATAATTTCATCATAGTCAGCAAAAAGTCATTCTACAAGAGCCGTATCGACAGGACAAAAAAACGGCCGGTGCATAATGTGCATCGGCCCGGGTAGCGAGGTCTAATAAGTGTCATCATCTGGGAAATAGCTCCCTTCTTCTTCATCGTTACGACAGAATAGCACTTCATCTGACTTTCTATTTTGTATCATCTTCTGTTCTTGCACAGTAGGCTGGACAATTACTTGATCCGTCCTTGGCTCTTCCATTGAGGTTCCCTCCATTTTTCGTTCCATTTGCGCCAGAAATATTTCCTAGCACAAAGAAACAAAAAATCCGCCCTCAGGCGGCAATATTTAGTAGTTAGTTTTTAGTAGTTAGTTTTTAGGAACAAATAAATATGCCGCCAGGTATTGAGAAAATAGAATCTTTGAGAAGATTCAGGGACATGGTTCTAATTTTGGCGAAACAATTTATCATATTGTTTGGATTATAGATAATAACATTGGAATTGTCAAATCAAAAAAACGTAAGTGCTCACTCGGTCGTCATTCCCGCGAAAGCGGGAATCCAGAAACTATTATATGGATCCCCGGGCTTCTCTCTCAAGTAACACCATTGAACCCGAGGATGACAGCTGTGAGTGAGCAATTACAAAAAAATGCTGATTTACTTACAACTTATTTACTTACAACTTACCTACGCGTTTTTTCCGTCCTTTAACCGTATCTTTTTCTTGCAAGCATCCGCAACTTCGTTGTTATGGGTAACAATAAGAAAAGTCTGATTGTTTTCCCTGTTCAGTTTTTTGAGAATATTGATAATTTCCAAGGAAGTCTTGCTATCTAATTCGCCTGTCGGTTCATCAGCCAAAATAACAGTAGGATTGTTCATCAACGCTCTGGCAATAGCGACTCGTTGCTGTTGGCCACCAGAAAGTTCATTCGGCTTATGATTTACCCTATCTTTAAGACCTACTAATTCCAGAAGTAGAGTCGCGCGTGCTTTTCTCGCCTTTGGTTTCATTCCTCCATACTTACCGGCCAAAACTACGTTTTCAATTGCTGTTAAGGAAGGAATTAGATTAAATCCTTGAAAAATAAAACCGATTTTTTTGGCTCTTATTTTGTTGGCAACCTTATCTTTTAAATTTGATACATCAACGCCGTCAATAACTAATCTCCCTTCATCCGGACGGTCAAGTAGACCTAATATATGCATCAAAGTGGATTTTCCACATCCAGAAGGGCCAACAATGGCTGAAAAGTCACCTTCTTTTATCTCTAGATTGACGCCATCCAGTGCTTTAACAATATTGGTTTTTGACATTTTGTATGACTTCTTCATACCAGATGCTTTTATAATCGTCTTCATAATCTTCCTTTCAGTACTAATGACTAATTACGCCAATTGAGCCAATAGCTCATTCGTTTTATTTGCTGAATTTGTTATTAGTCCTGATTATTTATAGTTCTCGTATGGCGTCCACCACTTTCATCTTAGCAGCTCTTGCTGCAGGAATAATGCCTGCAATAATACCAATCACAAATGAAAACACAACTACTCCGATCAAAAAGTTTGCATCTAGAAGAAATATTTCTGCCCCTTTGCTTGCCATTTTTGAGTTAATAATCACTATTGCGACAGTGCCAATCCCCATTCCAATTAGGCCACCAATTAAGCTGATTACCCCTGCTTCCAAAGTATATTCAAAAGATATTGACCGTCCCGAAGCCCCAATCGCCTTCTTGATTCCGATCTCTTTTGTCCTCTCAGAAATTGACATGACCATGGTATTTGTAATTGAAAAGACGCCAACAATCAAGGCAAGCATGGCTGCACCATAAATAATAGCATTCATAGTTGCCGAGGCTTTATCAATCTGCTCTCCCATTTTTTTTGGAGATAAAACTACAACTTCGTTTTTGAATTGGTCTTTTATTCTAGTTACGACTTGTTCAGGATCAACACTGTCTTTCCATGAAACAGCAGCTGAGGTAGACACGTCCTCTACTTTGAATGTTTTGGCCTGCATGATCTGGCTTCTTGCCTCCGGCGATAATTTGGCTAATTCTTTATCAGAAATATTTGAAGCTTCGGCCGCCCGATCTCTTAGAGACTTCAAAAAGGGATTCGAGTCAATATACATTTCTCTAACTATTGGCAATTTCATGAAAACATAGCTGTCTGGGCCTGTCATTGTCTTATCTAAAATACCAACAATTTTAAACTCTCTGCCTCTTATTGTGACCTTGTCCCCTACTTTCCATTTTTTATCTAATGCAACGGTTGACCCGATTGAAATATCATTATCGGCACTGTCTTTGTCTATTAGCTTGCCTTCTTTCATAGCCAACGTTTCCCAATTCTTATTTTTAAAATTGGAATTTGTATCCAAGGAATAAATTGTCGCTGGAGTACTCATGCTCACACTTACCGGTTCATCAGGATTTGGCTCATCAACCGAAACGCCTACAGACCCCTCGACTGCTTCAACTCCGGGAACTTTAGCAATATTGTTCAAGGTGTCAATCGGCAACATTCCGCCCGTTTGTCCAGAGGCGAAATCAGTTCCCTTGGGCATAATAGAAATTTGGCCTGTAATATATTTTTTACCGCCATCAATCATTTTATTAAGTTTCAGAGCCATAGAACCCATCACGGTAAAAGCAAAAATGCCTACGGAAATACCGACAACAGTTAGAAAAGTGCGGAATTTTCTCCGCCACATGTTTCGTAAAATTTCGATCATAAAGGCTCCGATTTTAGAATAATGAATAATGAATTATGTATCTTGAATTGAATTAGATATAACATACACTTTAATATAGACAAGAACATTTTACATTTATAAATACTTAAATTCAAGGTACTTCAGTAGGCCAAACCTATAATTAGCAGAATCGACAATACGATAAACTTATGGACTGGAGAGAATCTCCAGTCCAAGGTGCCCTCTATACGTTGTCGAAATGCCATTCGCTGTGGCATTTTGGACACCGATACATTAAATATCTGAGCCCCGAAATTTTGCTAGCCATATCGTGAATGAGTGTATAGGAAATTGTACAACAACCCGGACAGGCATGATAGTTACCAATCCGTTTTCCTGTTGCCCCATCATCAATCCAGAGCACCGTGTCTGGTTCAAACATTACAACGCGGTTTTTCCATCCTGCCAATTTGACATCAACCGATCCTCCTGGGACGAAACTTGCCTCGCCTTCAAACGAAACGTATGACAGAACAGTAATCTGGGGAGAATTGGAAAATACTTCCACACCAATTCGAAATGATTCAGCGAATTTGTCTGTTCTCGAGCCAGCCCGTCGAGGAAGCGGTGCGTCGTTTGTTAAAAACACTTTTGTAATAGCCAATACCTTCACCTCGCTTGCGACATTGATTTACATATAACATTTGCACAAACATAAAACAACAGTTAAATCATTTTTGACAAACAGGGCAATAGTGAGTTCCTCTGCCGCCCAAGGTAATGCGCACTACTTTGGTGCCGCATTCGCCGCAAGGCTCTCCTGTATGGCGATAAACCTTGGTATGGCTATTCATTGTGCCCTGATTGCCAAAAGCGTCTACATAAGTGTCTTCAGACGAACCACCGTATTTCAAGCCCATTTCAAGCGCTTTGACAATACTTTGTATAATTCTTTTCCATTCTGACAATTGAATATCTGCCACTTTCCTAGTCGGCAATATGCCGGCATAAAATAACGCCTCATCGACATAAATATTCCCGACGCCGCTTATTATTTCCTGATCAGTAATAAATTGTTTGATTTTGCGATTCGGAATTTTGGCCGCCCTTCGCATCAAATATTCAATAGTAAAATCCGGGGAGAAGGGCTCAGGTCCCAGCTTAGCTAATTCCTTAATACTCTTCAGTTCCGATTTATCATACAATTTCATATAACCAAAACGCCGCAGATCATTAAAAAATAGAACTGATTTGTCGTCAAAATGAAATATGGCTCTAGTATAAGCATTTGGCAATTTATTAACCCAATCAGGTGAGGGATGACCGCCAACTACCCTCTGGGCAGCAGCCCTGAGTGAAATCGAAGGGCTTTTAACTTTTTTTAATTGAAAATCGCTTGTTCCCGGTTTTTCTTCCCAAATCAACTGCCCTGTCATCTTGAGATGGCAAAGCAGCACTTTGCCCGTGACGTCATCCTGAACTTGTTTCAAGATCCTCTCTCCTGTGTCATCCCGAGCGTAGTCGAGGGATCTTTTATCAGAAGATTTCTCCGCTTCGGTCGAAATGACAACATTACTAAAGGCCGCGGGAGGAGAACCGCTCAAATAGAATATCAAAATCTTTGCCCGTCGCTCGATATTTGAGATAAACAGACCTTCAACATCTTTTTCGGCAAATTGAATAACCTTTGAATCAAGTGATTCAAATTTTTCTATTTTCCGGCCGACAATTACTTTTGAGAGGCCCCTTCTGATTGTTTCAACTTCTGGAAGTTCGGGCACGTTCACTCCGTTCAAAATAAAAATTAAAAGGTAAAAACTAAAAAAATGCAATCAAAGTGATAAATAATCCGAGCGCGGAGCGCTCACCGCAACTTTTAACTTTTATCTTTAAACTTTTAACTTAAAAGTATTGTCCCACTTGCTTCAAACTCTTAACCTCTATTCCATTAAAATCGTGTTGATTTTGTAAAACCGGATCATCCAGGTCCTTTTGCGGACGGTTAATGAAAATTGGGAAACTGCGTTTAAACTTTTTGGCAATTTTTTCCATTGTATCAGCTCTGTCATCAATAATAATAAATTTTTCATTTATGTCAACAATATCATCTAAAAAATCCCATTTTTGCTTATCGCAATAATAAATATTATCAAAAAAATGCCCAATGCATAATGCTTCCACTCTCTTTTTCTGAAATTCAATGTTTCCGAGCGTCATTAAATTCACCAAAAATCTATTCCTATCGATATTTTTAATGAACGGTTCGAAATCATCAAACAATAAATCGGAAGCTGATTTAATAAGCTTATCTAGCCGTTTTTTCGCTTTTTCCATGTCAAACTCATGAATTTTGAAAAGCCTTTTCATTTGCCCATGAGCTGAATACAAAAAGTCCAAGCTTTCTGCAACATAAGTATTTCTAATTTCGTCCTCATCAAAACCAGCCATAACAAAAATATCAAACAACTTCTCGCGAAACGCTTGAGTGTTAAATATTGTACCATCAAAATCAACAAAAATCTTTGTCTTCATTGCCAAATTATACCAGCTAGAGGAGAAATTGACCAGCATTGACAAACTAGTATTTATGATATACTTTAAAGGTACTGCGACGAACAAGGTATAGAAAAGAACAGATTACAGAAAATACGAATTATACAGAAGAAGACAGTCTGTCCAATCTGTAGAATCTGTCATCTGTTATTTAACAAGTGGAGCTTGCGATGGATCTTACCAGCGAAGGATATTGGAGAAAACTAATAAATCAGGGACTGATTCGTTTTTTTCTTTTGAAAACTCTCTATAAAGACAAAGAAAGCTACGGTTACCGGATAGTGAAAAGAATCGAGGAGCTTTCAGAGGGAACTTGCCGTCCAACTGAGTCCACTATTTACCCCGCCCTTGAACAACTGGCAAAAGAAGGCTACGCAACTGTAAGAGAAATATCGGCCGGCGCTAGAATCCGCAAAGTATATTCCCTAACAGAGAAAGGCCGCTCCGCACACCGCGCCGCTGCCAAGAGTTACGGTGAAATAATACCCTTGCTCCGCGACGCCATCATGTTATAGGATAGTATACAGATTACAGCTAAACAGATAACAGCAATTAAATACTGTCAAACTGATATCTGATATCTGTATACTAATAAAATAAGGAGTTTCATAATGTCAGACGATCAAGAAAACGCCGCATCCGACAAAGTCGGAGCAGGCGTCCCTGCTTCCGATGAAAACGGAATGCGGGAAGACCCAAAGAAAAACGGTGAAGAAGGTGAAGTTGAAGAATCCGGTTGTGATTGTTCTAGCTGTGGCGGATGCTGCGGTCCAGAAGACGAAAAGGATGAAGAGAAGTAAGTTAGTGTCATTCTGAGTGAAGCGAAGAATCTATCATCAAAAAAATCACCCTGAATAAAATCAAAGGGTGATTTTTTGTGATCAATTATTGATTTTTATTTCGAACGTTAGCAAGAAATGATTCGATATCATCAACAACTTTATCGCTAAACCCAGATTCTACGAGATTACGATGCGACCATAGACCGAACGTTGCCAAATATCCGAACAGTATTCCCTCCTCTAGTTTGTCTTCGGGATCAGAGTTCTCAAATTTGTCACTATGCACTTCTTTGATTTTTTCAAGCAATCCTTTTACTCCTTCATCTTCCAAAATCTGGGCAAATTCTGTCCTTGTGAGTTCAGGTTTGGGTTTATTTCTCTCCACAGATCCATCTCCCGCCCCCATCATTTGCTCGTCTTTTGCTGACATTTCACCATACTTGTTCAAATCTTCTGCCATTTTTCTCCTTTCTACAATAAATAATTTAACAAATGTTGCGCTGATTAAATTGTAGTAGTAACAGTAGTAGTAGTCAAGTGTCAAATTTTTGTATAAAAAAACAGCCACGGTCTTTTGTGGCTGCATGAACTCATATACCTAATTCTCTACCCTTCCTTTTCTATACGGTCGTAAACATCAGGCATAAACGGATAGTAGAGAATTCCCGATCCATCGGTTTTTGCCTCTATATCTATGCCCATATAACCGACTTCTTGCACGTACGCCTCAGACAAACACCCGGTCGGCGGTTCGCCTGCTCCCTGTAGGAAACAATGGCAATACTTATTTTCCTCGCTCACGAAATTGTCAGCCACGTACTTGCACATAGCCCATCCTTGTGGGCTAATGGAAAAGTTCTGTTCAGTTTCACAATCCGGTAGCTCACAAATTGGCCAACCGCATATTGCCTCATCCCTATAGATGGCCTTACTGCATCGTCCGGGATTTTCCAAGCCCGTTCCAATTATCCCAGGATGACTGCTACCTCGATAAAGCTTGTTGATTGCACTGAAAACAGTATCGGCATTAACTACGATAGTGCCCTCAATCGCTGTCGATTGTATCGAGCGAATTTCATTGGGATCAATTTTGTCAAAGCCAACTGCATAAAACCCGATGCCATCTAAAGCTGCGAGCTGGCCACGCTCAATTACTGATTTCACCGTATAATCATATGCATTCTTTCCAAATACACGAATCCGTACCGGAATCGGATATCTCATAGCCGTTCCTCCTTTTTTCGGTAACAGTATGACGATACTAGCCTCAAGGACCAGTAAAGTCAAGTTTTTGGGTACAAAAAAATGACTTTGTGTTGGCGACTTCCTACTCTCCCAGGGCTCAAGTCCCAAGTACCATCGGCCTGGACGGGCTTAACTTCTCTGTTCGGAATGGGAAGAGGTGTACCCCCGTCAGCATAATCACCAACGCAAAATCATTTTATAAATTAAAAGTTAAAACGTAAAAGTTAAAAATTAAGGGAAGCCATTCCATGGCTGTACTATTATAATTTAATAGTTTATCCCAATTTATTGGGATACCTAAACTTTTCATTTTTATTTTTGATCTTTTAACTTGGAAATCTTTGGTTTCCATGCGGGATAAGATTAAATCTAATCTTACCCACGTTCAAAAACCAAAAGAGCTCGATCATGTACAGTAGCGCGGCCCTTTGATATTTTCATAAATGAAAATAGGGGAACCTTTGCCGCCATGCAAGTATCTTAAACGCTCAAAACACTGGATTGCTCCAGTAACCGCTAGTCAAGTTGTCCGTCGAAGACGGAGTAATATTTTAATTGACCAATTAGTACTTCTCGGCTCAGGACATCACTGTCCTTATACCTAAAGCCTATCAACCTCATTATCTATAAGGGGTCTAAGAAACCTAATCTTGTGGCTGGCTTCGTGCTTATATGCTTTCAGCACTTATCCAGTAGGACATAGCTACTCTGCAATGCCACGGGGTGTGACAACAGATACACCAGTGGTCCACACTCCCCGGTCCTCTCGTACTAGGGGAATACCCACTCAAGTTTCCACGCTCACAGCAGATGAAGACCGACATTCTGTTACTTTTAAACCACATCATTTACTGAATTATTCTGTGGCGATCCGTCAATTTCTGCGGATTCTGCATGTCGCCATGCAGTTCAGACTATATCTTATCCCGCTAAATCGGGACTTTGGCATATAGTCGTTGAGGATTTCAAAAGTTTAAATAGTTCTTGTTTGCTTCGTATGCGTCTTTTGCCACCACCGTTCATTTGATATGCCAAATTAATAATTTCTTCGACATATTTCAATTCCCTGTGATGACCCAGACTAACCATTCTAACAATTTGTGCGAATATTTGAAAATCTTTCCTTTTTTCAGTTAACAGTTGGTTGAACTCGAAGAATGGAACTACTTTCGTTACCAAATCAATCTTATCTCGAACAACCAAAACATAAGTTTTGTCATTTGAAAGTCGATGATTCGCTTTTATATGGCCGCATCCCAAAAACTTTTGAGTAATTTCTAAAACCTTTTTACTCTCTTGATTTTGAGATAAATGAAATTCCGGGATTATTGAAATGCCCAGAGGCAATTCATCCCTTTTTCCAAAAGCTATATGGAAGCTTCCTTCTCCGTCTACCAATCCTGTTACGTATCCGCGCAAAAACTCTTTTGATCTTTCCTGCTGATTGTCTGCACTGGATGGATTTTTACTTTGCATAACTTAATTATACATTAGTACCACCAGATACTAAAGCCCTGTTAGGACTACAGAGTTCCCAGCATATAGCCAAATTTATAGACAGCACAATATTTTACTGTCTCACGACGTTCTGAACCCAGCTCGCGTACCCTTTTAACTGGCGAACAGCCAGACCCTTGGGACCTGCTTCAGCCCCAGGATAGGATGAGCCGACATC
>Ga0172381_10001787_pt1 | contig 24573 bp, 24 predicted proteins | sample Leawel6488metaG_FD_119754 | JGI IMG/M metagenome (GOLD analysis project Ga0172381, IMG submission 119754) | Leachate microbial communities from a municipal landfill in Southern Ontario, Canada - Leachate well 64-88 metaG | ecosystem: Engineered > Solid waste > Landfill > Unclassified | place... | reverse complement strand
CGGTCGCTTGCGAAAATGAGCTGATGAGGTAATCTGAATAAATATCTAACATATCTTTATCAATCGGAGCTTCATTTTCACTATCGGTTTCTTTTTCCATAATTTGAGGTTACTGATTTTTATGCCTTTATTATGAAATCAGATTTTAATTGTGTCAAATTAAGTTGTATCAAATTTGCGTAACATCAGTTATGAGGTGGTTTTAATAGAGGACACCATAGGCGACTTGGGCGGTATTGCATTATCTTTTGCGCTCATCGCGCTTGGTATTCTGATGTTTTCCGTGACAAGATCAGAATACAAAAAAGCAAAAGATATGTGGGAAGTTTATTTTTCCTATGGATTTTTCTTGCTCGGACTTTTAATAACTGGAAGCGGAATAAATGGCATTTATTATTTTGCCATCCACAGTTGTTAAAATTAAGGGCTTCTTTTTTTAAATTCCCAGATTCGGCTCGGACGCCAAATCATCAGGATTGGCAACTATTTCGCCTCGCTTCCATGCAAAATAGGCCGCGACTCCGGCCATGGCGGCATTATCTACGGATAAGTCAGGTGATGGCGCAAGAAATTTAATGCCGAGGCCTTTTGCGGTTTTTTTCATTTCCTCGCGCAAAACGCCGTTTGCACTCACGCCGCCGCCAATAATAATTGATTTGACGCCAAATTCCTGCACCGCGCGCCTGGTTTTGGCAACCAGCACGTCCACGATCGCCTGCTGCACCTCATAACTCATCGCTTCCAAATATTCCGGCAACTTTTTTGTTTCTTCGGTTTGTTTTTGATGCAAATACAACACCGCGGTTTTCAACCCCGAAAAACTGAAATTATAATTCTTCTGCCCCATCATCGGCCGCGGCAATTTAATTTTTACATCAACAAGTTGAGTGGAAGTTTGACTTCCACTCATAATATTTAGTGGAGGTTTGACTTCCACTAAATATTTGTTGGCGTATTTGGCAATTTCCGGGCCGCCCGGATAACCCAGGCCCAAAATGCGCGCCGCTTTGTCAAAACACTCGCCCGCGGCGTCATCTTGGGTTTCACCCAACAACTTGTAATCGCCTATACCGTTGGCCAAAAACAAAAGCGTGTGGCCGCCCGAAACCACCGAGCACATTGCCGGCAAATATTTTTTGGCAAACTCATCCTCGCCGATTCCCAATGTTAAAAGGTTGGCCAAAAAGTGCGCTTCCAAATGGTTGGAGCCGACCAGTGGAAACCCGCATTTCTTTGCCAGATTTTGCGCGAAATTTATTCCCGTCCACAAACAAGGATCCAGCCCCGGCCCCTTAGTTACACCAATAAATTGAATTTGGGAAACATCAAATTTTTTAACCGCCCGCTCAAAAACATGCGGCAGATTTTTTTGATGTTCACGCTTAGCCAAAAGCGGATAAACCCCGCCATAGCCCGCGTGCAATTCGGTTTGCGAAGAGACCACATTGGAAAGCGCTTCAATCTTTTTGAGCTTCCCCTTGTCCTCCCTTGCCCGCAAAACCGCGATTGAAGTATCGTCGCAAGATGTCTCAATTGCCAAAAAATATATGTCTTTCATAAAAATGAATACCAAGCTTGCAAGGTGAAACCTCGTACAAACTTAAATTCAATTCCTTGCCTCCAAGGCGAGTTTCACCGCTCCCGCCACCGGATCGGCCACCACCACAAAATCAAATTTCCCGGGGTAATAGCGGCTGATCTCATTCATTGCCGTATCGGCCACCCAGCGCGATTTGTAAACCCCGCCGGCAAGCACCAGCGGCACTTGTTCGGAAAATAAAAGTTTTGCCGCCGCCACCCGCACCGCCAGCGCGATTTCCTTGCCCGCGCCCACCAAAATTTCCCGCGCCACTTTGTCACCATCACTCGCCGCCGCATCGCACAGCACCGCCAATTTCGGCAAATTGACAGTCGGATTCTCATAAACGAATTTCAGCAAATCATTGATATCTTTAAATTTAAATTTCTTAAAAACCAAACCAGTCAATTTCGTTTCCAACCCTCGCCCATCAGCCGCCTCCGCAATCGCCCGCGCCGCGTGCCGGCCGATCCAATTGCCCGAACCCTTATCCACGAGCCATCCTTTATTGTTGATTATCAATTCTTTGCCATTATTCCATCCATGCACCGCAACCCCTGCGCCGCAAATCGCCACAATCCCGTCTTGGCCATTGGCGCCGGAACGAAACGCCGCCAATTGATCGGAACCAATCGTCGTCTTGCCATTAAATATTTTGATGATTTTTTTATTTTTTTTCAACTCGCGGATTATTTCCGATTTTCTGTTTTTATACTCTTCTTCCATCGCCGGCAAACCAATAAAAGTTGAAACAATTTTGATATTTTTTTTGTTTTTCAAAACCGCGCCAATCCCTTCGGCAACATTTTTAACGCAGGCAACAATACCGCCATTCCGAGGACTTGAAGCACCCGAAACCGCCCGCGCCACGATCTTGCCCTCCATATCCGCCAACGCCACCACAGTGTCCACCCCGCCGCCATCCACGCCGATAACAAAATCCCGACCATTAACTTTTACCTTTTTACCTTTAATCATAAATTTTGATTTTTGCATTTGTACCCGTAGGGGCGATTCCATGTAATCGCCCGCATTCGCATTCGCATTTCCGTAACATTGATTTTCTAATTCTACCACATTATAAAAAAAGAAGGCACAATACGCAACGCGCACGGCCATACCACATATAAACTTTTACGGAGAAAGTAAAACTGCAATAACCTTAGCTCCACTATTGAACATCTTATCTGCCTCATCCCACCATTTGGAAGAAGTCAAAGACGATGTCGCAGTTATGTTTCCATAATGAATACTGTCTAATACGCATCCATTTTTAACCAATCTTTCAATCTCTGGCGTTAATGCTACTGCACCATTGCCACCAAGAATTTTAAAGGACAATTTATTTTCCTCCTTAAAAATGAAAACACACTTCCGCGGATATACTCCGCGGTCATTTTTGTCGCAAGAAAAACTTTCCCCGCAACACCATTTATGTAGTACATTTTGGCCAAAATGTCAAATTTTAGCACCATCATCTACATTCCGCATCACCACCGTCGCCGAATCAACTTGGCAATTCTTGCCAATGAAGCGGGCGGGCATAACGGTAGCGCGGACACCGATTTTGGTGTTTTCGCCGATGATTGTTCCCAGAGATTTCAGACCGGTATCCACTTTTGATAAAACTTTTTCGCCATTTTTTTCTTTTTTAACCCGTGCCGATATTGCGCCGCGATCAAGCCGCACATTGGCCGTAATCACGCCCGCACCGCACCGCACGCCGCTTGCCAAAATTGAATCGCCGAAATAGCCCGAGTGGACATGGACATCGGGCTGAAAAATCGTGCGACCCACTTCGCATAACGCCCCTACCATTGCGCCCGCTTCCAAATTGCAATAATCGCGCACAATGGAGTTATTGCCGATTATTGAATTGTCGCCGATATAACACGGGCCTTTTATCACCGCACCCTCATAAATTTTGCAATTTTCTCCTATCGCCACATTGCCTTCAATGACCGCATTTTTTGCAATCTGCGCCGACTTGGCAACGGTTTTTTTGATCAAAAATTTATCCAGCAAATATTTGTTGGCATCAAACAAATGCCAAGGATATTTCAACGAAACGCTTGTATAATCTTTATCTAAAATAATGATGCGAGAATCGTTTTCTTTGGCGTAAAGCGACATCGCCACCTCAAATTCTTCGCTGTGGTTGGCACTACCCAAAACATTTCCAATGTAATCAAAAATTTTGTTATCAAGCAAATAAACTCCGGTAACTTTAATATTTGACGGTTCTTTGCCTTCGTCCGGTTTTTCAATCACTTCAAACAATTTGTCTCCCTCCAATCGAGCCACGCCGTAAAGCCACGGATTTTTTGTAACTTGTCCGGCCAAAACCATTTGCGCCCCGGTTTGCCGACTTTTTTCCAACATTTTGGCGGCAATATCCTGGCAATCAATCCGGCCGGCGTTCAATACGAAAAATTGACCTTTTATATGATCTTTGGCGCTCATTATCGCATCGCCCATTCCTTTCGGTTCCCGCTGGATCGCATATTGCACATTTTCCATGCCAAATGGCAGATCTTTTAAACCCTCCTCAACCTTGCGATTCGGACTTTGCACAATCACAATGTCTTTAACGCCAACCTTTCTTAACCCATCAATCGTATACCAAATCAGCGGCTTGCCCATTATTTTGAGCAAACTTTTATGTTTTGAATTCAACGGCCAGAACCGGGACGACTCCCCCGCGGCCAAAATCACGGCTTGAAGCGGTTGTTTGTTCATCATTATTTTTTGCCGATTTTTTTAAAAATATTGGCAATGACTTTTTTGGAATCATAGGCCAGCGCGTCTTTTTTATAAATATCTTTGCCGATAAATTTCTCTTTGAGCAAACTATCATTAACCATCAAAGCGCCGGAAATTTGCGGGTTTTCTTTTTGATATTGCGCCAGCAAATCCTCATTCAACGACAAATTATGATATAAAACATAATCCAAATCCACACCCATATATTTTTCTATTTCCGCGGCAAAATCCGCGACGGAAAAATCCTGCGTTTCGCCCATTTTCGCCAGCGAATTGGAAATCAAAATTTTTTTAGCTTTGGACTTTTTCAACGCCGCTTGAATTCCCGTCGGTAAAAAACACGGCACAATACTTGAATACAAATCACCCGGACCAATAATGATTGCATCGGCTTCCAAAATCGCTTTTTTTGTCTCAAGAAAAGCATTAACTTGCGGCTCAAGATATACTCGTTTAATTTTCAAACGCGAATCGTGGTTGCGCGGCACATCAATTTCGGCCTCGCCTTTAATAATCTCGCCATTTTCCAATTCCGCGATGATATGCGTTTGCGCCACCGTTGCCGGCAAAGCGCGATTATCGCCCAACTCCATAAATTCATTTACAAACCGCAACACCTTGCGGTAATCGCCAAACGCGTTTTCCAATCCCGCCATAAACGCGTTGGCAAACACCTGGCCCTTGTGGCCATCCTCAAATGTTTCTTCGCCAAATCTAAATTTCCACAATTCCTTTTTCCAAAGCGGGGCATTGGACAATCCCAAAATATGCCGCCGAATATCGCTGGCCGGCAAAACATTAAATTTCGCGCGCATATACCCGCCCGAACCGCCGCAATCAACCATTGAAGTTACGCCAACAACCTCCACCGGCAGTTTACGCAAATTGTTCAAAAGCAACGGCGGAATCTGCGTTCCCCCGCCCATACAAACAATCTTTAACTTTTTCACGGCTTTCGCCTTGGTCATAGACAAAATCGCATTTATTCCTTAAACTGTATAATACTCTAAAAATACCCTACATTCAACCTCATGGCACAAAAATTTTTAATCAAAGGCGGCAATCCGCTCAAAGGCCAGGTAACGATTTCCGGCTATAAAAACAGCGCCGGGCCGGTTTTGGCGGCAACGCTCTTGTCCGAAGAACCGTCCATCGTTTCCAATTTGCCGCTGGTCACCGATGTGCTCAATCAAATTGAAATAATGAACCAGATCGGCTGCGAAGTTGAGTGGTTGGACGACCACACCGTCAAAATCAACGCCAAAAATCTGGACCCGCAAAAAATCCCCTTCGGCGTGTTCCAAAAAATGCGGGTTTCCGTGCTTCTCATCGGCCCGCTTTTAGCACGCTTCCGCAGTTTTCGAGTCCCCCATCCGGGCGGCGACAAAATCGGCCTGCGGTCAATTTCCACGCATCTGGACGCCTTTGAGCAATTCGGCATCAAGGTCTGGCGGGAAAACGATTCTTATTGTTTTGAAGCCCCCAAGGATTTGAAACCCGCGCATATCATTTTGAAAGAATTTTCCGTCACCGCCACCGAAAACGCGATGATGCTGGCCGCCGGCATTGAAGGCACATCAACCATCCAAATCGCCGCGGCGGAACCGCAAGTGCAGGATTTGATAATGATGCTGGAAATTATGGGCGCCAAAATCCGCTGGAGCCAACCTCACACCCTGGAGATTAAAGGAACCGCCAAATTATCCGGCGGCAACCACGCAATTTGCCCCGATCCGCTGGAAACCGGAACCTTTATGATCGCGCTGGCGGTGACCGGCGGCCAGGGAAAAATAACCAACACCAATCCCAAAGTTCTCACCTTTTTCTTGGAAAAAATGAAGGAAATCGGCGTAAATTTCACCATCGCCGATGATTCCATCACCGTCAATCCGTCAAACAATTTCAAAGCCGCGCGCGTGCAAGTGATGATCTACCCGGGCTTCCCCACCGATCTGCAACCGCAAATTTCGGTCTTGCTCACGCAGGCAACCGGAAAAGCCGTCATCAATGAACCGCTCTACGAAAACCGCTTGCGCCACTTTGAAGAATTACGCAAAATGGGCGGCGACATTGAAATCACCGACCCGCACCGCGCGCTGATCTTCGGCAAGACCGAACTGTTTGGCACCACCGTGGACGCATCCGACATCCGCTCCGGCACCGCGCTCACCCTGGCCGCGCTCATCGCCCAAGGCCAAACCATCGTGGAAAACATCTCAAACCTTGAACGCGGTTCCGAAAAATTTGACGAAAAATTGCGATCGCTCGGCGCGGACATTGAAAAAATAGGAGAATAAATTTAAAATTTAAGATTTAAGATTTAAAAATCCGGCCTCCGCCGGATTTTGTATTTTGTATCGTAGGGGCGGGCTTTATGTCCGCCCGCATTGCATTTTGCATTTGCAGGGGCAAATAATTATTTGCCCGCATTTGAACGCGAAAGGGCGGACATAAAGCCCGCCCCTACAAAATACAAATACCTTATCCCTCCGCCATTTTTTGCGCCAACTCAAAAGTTTTCACATTCAATTCCAAATGCTTGGGCGCCACCGAAGATTTGATGGCTTCCAACATCGTCTCCGGCGCCAGCGGAATCATTTTTTTGAATGCCGCCAAGCACAGCAAATAAATTCCCGACACCACCGACGTGCCCAATTCTTTTTGGCAAATGCCGTTGGCATCAATCACTTCAATCTTTTTGGTGAACTTCTGCAAATTTTTTATAATTTCTTCTTCGGGCAACAAAACCTTGCCCGGAATCATCACTTCGGTTTTATTGATTAAATATTGCGTCTGCGGTCCGGCAAAATAAGCGGCCTTCAAGCATTCCTGCATTTCCAGCCCCACGATCAAATCCGCCCTCCCGGCCTCCACCAGCGGCGAGAAAACTTTCTTGCCAAATTTGATATGCACCTCCACCGACCCGCCCCGTTGCGACAGCCCATGCAACTCCGAAGTCTTGGCATCCAACCCACTCTTCAACGCCGCGTCCGACAAAATCTCCAAAAGCGTAATCAACCCCTGTCCTCCCGTGCCCACGATCACGCAATTAAATGTCTTTAACTCGGTTTCATTTTTAATCGGCTTAATAATTTTTTTTGTTACCATAGTATTTCGATTTGCAGGGGTCTATCCCCCGTGTAATCGCGGGGGTTAGACCCCTGCAAATACCCTCCCCGCAAAGATATTAATAATACCTTTATCTTATTAAAAATTTAATGATTTTACAAATAAAAAACAAAAAGGACACCAAATTGCGTCCCATAAAAAATTATTGTATTATAATATTTTCTCCATTCTCCCCCTCTTTAACAAAAAAATGTCCTTTGCACGGAACAATCCCGCTCCACGGCGTACCATTTCCTTCCTTTTCTTTCTTACTTTTCTTCATTTTTTCCCTCTTTACCCGATTCATCATAAAAAAGGTCGCGATATGAAAAGGGCTAACTTTTTTATACCATTCTTAGGCAAAATGTAAAGGATTTTTTGTTGAACACAAAATGGCGAATAATCATTTACCCCTACGAGATACAAAAAAATAATCTAAAAAGGGTCTAACCCTTTTGATTACAAAAGGGATAGACCCTTAATACAAAGCGGATACAAATACAAATTATTCTTTTTTCGCCACGAATACGCATGGCCTTCGGGCGATGATCACGCTGACTTCGGGTTTTTCCACAAATTCTTTGACCGCGGCGATAAATTCTTCGGATTGGCCTTGGTCAATGATTTTCATATTTTCCGGTTTGACTCCGCAGGCCAGCACCATATTTTCAATCGGAATCGGATGGACCGCGCCCACTGAATCCGGGTGCGGCTGGTGGCCGGTCATCGCGGTGATGTCGTTATTCATAATGATAATCAAGGGATTGGAACCATTGTAAACCGCGTTGAGCAAACCCTCAATTCCCGAATGGAAAAATGTGGCATCGCCGATAAACGCGATCACTTTTTGATCCGTGGATTTTTTGATGCCGTGAGCAATGCCGATCCCCGACCCCATGCAAAACATATAATCGTAAAGCTCGTGTGGCGGCAACGCGCCGATCATATAACAGCCAATATCGCCGCCAAAAATAACCTTATCGGCATCCACGGCTTTTTTCACCGCCGCAAACACCAGCCAATAAGGGCATCCGGGACACAATTGCGGCGGGCGCGCCGGCAATTCAAATTTGGGCGCGAATTTGGGCATCGCATATTTCTTGCCCGTGAATTTGGCGATCATATTGGCCGCGATCTCGGGTTTCATCTCGCCGATTTGCGTGCGCAAGTCGTTGCCGCGAATTTCCAATTTGCAATTCACGTCCTTGGCCAGCATTTGAATCCTGCGTTCCAAATAGGGCTCCATTTCTTCCAGCACCAAAACCTTTTTCAATCCTTTTATAAAATCTTGAATTTTTTTCTCGGGCAGCGGATGAAACATTCCCAATTTCAAAACCGGCAAATCAACCCCAAGCTCGGCCATCGCCTCTTGCGCGTGTAAATAAGCAATACCAGAGGTTATTATCCCCTCCTTCGCTAAAGCTACGGAGGGCAAGCCCGCCTTGGCTTTCCCTTTTCCCCCGCGATAAATAAAATTTAATTTGCTCTTTTCAAAATATTGTCCGATTTTTTGCTCGCGCTCCAGCATTTCTTTTTTCATTCCATGCAAGCGCGGCATCATCGTCACATATTTGCGTTTGTCTTTCACAAATTCCCCTTTCAAATTGATTTTGCGATTGGGATCCAATTCGCCCAAAGCCACCAGCGCCCGCTGGTGCGCCACCCGCGTGGTAATGCGCACGATCACCGGCGTGCCGAATTTTTCCGAAATCGCAAACGCTTCCATGGTGAAATCCTTGCACTCCTGGGCATCGCTGGGTTCCAGCATCGGGATATGGCTCAACACCGCAAACGGCCGCGTGTTTTCCTCGCTTTGCGCTGAACTGTGGCAATCCGGGTCATCCGCCACAAAAATGACCATCGGCGCTTTGGTGCCGGTGTAGGCCAGCGGCAACAACGGTTCCAGCGCCACATTCAACCCGAAATTTTTCATCGCCACCAAGGTTTTCAATCCCGAAAAATTCGCGCCGATCGCCGCCTCCATCGCGGTTTTTTCATTGGTGGAAAATTCAAACAAAAATTTGGGATCGTCCTTCATCTCTTTTTGTAGCGCAAAAAAATTATTGCCGATTTCCGACGCCGGCGTCCCGGGATAAGTGGAAACAAACTGCACCCCGCTTTCCAGCGCCCCGCGGATAATCGCCTCATTCCCCAAAAACATCGCCCTCTTCCCCTTTGAATTTTCCAATAATTTATTCATAAAGTATACTTTAGTATTTTATAGACAAATACTAAAATATATTTTAGTATTTGCCAAACATCAAAATGGCGCCACAAACTAAAAATGGCAATTCAATTTTAACATTTTGAACCGCTATTTTCCAATTAAATCTTTGAATTTTAATTTATTGCTACTCCACCATCACCGATTTTGCCTGATTACGCAGCTTATCATCCGTAAAATAATCTACCAAACCACCAAAAGAATCAAAGGTTTTTGGCCTACCTTTGGGCTTGCCAAATCCGCAGGAAACATAGATAAAATCCATTCCGGCCAATCGGGTTGCTTCTTCGTCCGAAGCGGTGTCGCCGATATAAACCGGATTTTCCAAAGAAAAATCGTTCCTCATCTTTGCCAGCATCTCATTCTTGGGCAATCCCGACATTCCATTACAATCAAACCCAGCAACAAATGACCTTAAACCAGAGAAATCAAGCACGAGCCGCAAATACCAATCTTGGCAATTGCTGACAATAAATATTTTATATGATTCCGATAATTTTTTAATACCCTCAATGGCACCATCATAAAATACTCCGCCATTGGCTTTGACCGCGACAATCTCGCTCTCATCCAATATCTCCGGCAAGCCGGGATATTTTGACAGCAAATCAGGAAAAATAATTTCCACGCATTCGCGTTGCGGTTTTCCGGCCACATTTTTTATATGTTCCGCGGTAATTTCTCTGTTGATACCCAGCTTTCTTAATCCAGTATTCCAACCATTCGCACTTGCCGCGCAAGCATTCCAAAGCGTACCGTCAATGTCAAAAATAATTGCGTCGTTTTTCATACAGCCTATTCCACTGTTACAGACTTTGCCAAGTTGCGCGGCTTGTCAATATCGCAGTTGCGCGCCAAGGCCGTATAATAAGCCAACAGTTGCAATGCAACCACGGAAATTATCGGAGTTAGCATTTCCAATGTTTTGGGAATATAAATAACATCGTCGGCAATGCCAGCAATCTCTTCGTTGTCTTCAGTGGCAACCGCGATAATGCTGGCCTTGCGGGCTTTCATTTCCATGATATTGGAAATATTTTTTTCGTAAACCGAATCATTGGGGCAAATGGCCACCACAGGAAACCCATCTTCAACCAGCGCGATCCAGCCGTGTTTCATCTCGCCCGCCGCCACACCTTCGGCGTGGATATAAGAAAGCTCTTTCATTTTAAGCGCGCCCTCCATGGCAATCGGATAATTATATTTCCGGCCGATAAACAACATGCTTTGGGCGTCTTTGTATTTTTCCGCAATCACTTTTATTTGCGGTGCGCTTAGCAACACTTTTTCCGCCAATTCCGGAACTCTTGCCAGTTCGTCAACGATCCTCTGCCCCATCACCAGAGATAACTGGCGTTGGCGGCCCAAATACAGCGCCACCAATGCCAAAACCGCCAGCTGTGAAGTGAACGCCTTGGTTGACGCCACGCCGATCTCCGGACCCGCATGATTATATATCCCGGCATCGGTCTCGCGCGCCTGGGTTGACTCAATCACATTGGTGATCCCAATTGTCATCACGCCTTTTGATTTGGCCTCGCGTATCGCCGCCAAAGTGTCGGCAGTTTCGCCCGACTGGGAAATCGCCAACATCGCGCATTCGCGATTTATCGTTGATTTGCGATAACGAAATTCCGATGCCGCCACCATCTTGGTGGTAATGCCGGCGTATTCTTCAAACATCAATTCTCCGGTCAATGCCGCATAACTCGCCGTGCCGCAGGCAATGGCATATATCCGCTCTATTTCCCGCAGTCTTTCTTCAACCGGCATCAATCCGCCCAGTTTGGCATTGCCTTCTTCGGGCAATAACCGGCCGCGCAAAGAATTGCGCAAACTTTCGGGCTGTTCCATGATTTCCTTCAACATAAAATGCGGGTAGTCGCCCTTTTCCACATCTTTGGCGTCCCATTCAATTTCTTGCGGCGCGCGATCGGCATAAATGAAATAATTTTCCGGCGTTAATGTGGCGATCTCGCCTTCGTTCAAATAAATCACTTTTTTGGTATTGGCCACCACCGCCGCCGGGTCGGAAGCCACCAAAAATTCATCGTCGCCGATGCCGATCAACAGCGGGCTTCCCGACCGCGCGGCCACAATCTTGTTGGGATCGTTTTTGGCGATCACCACGATGCCATAGGTGCCGCGCACCAGCCCGATCGCTTTTTTCACCGCCCGTTCCAAATTGCCGTCAAAATATTTCTCAATCAAATGCGCCAAAACCTCGGTGTCGGTTTGCGACAAAAATGTATGCCCTTCGACTTCCAATTCCTTTTTCAATTCTTTGTAGTTTTCAATGATGCCGTTGTGCACCACCGAAATCTCGCCTTTGCAATCCAAATGCGGATGGGCGTTGACCTCGGTAACGCCGCCGTGCGTCGCCCAGCGGGTATGAGCATGGCCGATATTGCCCGCAACGCTCATCGCGCCCAATTCCGCGTCCGCGCCGGAAATCTTGCCCACTTTTTTAAATGAAGAAAAATTTTTGTCCCGACCGTGAATGCAAAAACCAAAGCTATCATACCCGCGGTACTCCATCCGCTTCAGCCCGGAAATCAAAACCGGAAACGCCTCCCTTTTGCCGATATAACCGATAATTCCGCACATTGGATTTAAGCACGAAGCACGAATTTCGAATATCGAAACAAATTAAAATTTTCAAAATCTCAAATGACCAAAACGAAACCCCGTTTAAAACATTTGATTTTCAATATTCGATATTGTTTCGGATTTCGATATTCGATATTCGGATTTAATTTTGAATCTTATGTTATAAGATACACCACCCCCAACCCGCCGTAAATCTTGACAAATTTAATAATATATGATATAGTTTTAATCATGTGGAGCGATAAAGTGAATATGCATGTTCTGCGCGGAAAATATATTGATACGTGCAGAAAAGAGAGTAACGAAGAAAAAAAGGAGAAAGAAACGAATAAGGATTACATATCGCATCGCGCCGGAATTGATGCCAAAAACATAGAAATTATGTACTGCGGCCAATGCCCGGAAGATGCCGAGGAAGATTTGCCAATCGGTAAATTTTACCTAACAAGATTCCTCGCCGGTTTCTCCAAAAGAGATTTCGAAGAAACTGTATCTCTTTTAGAGAAATTAGGGATTAAAATACTGGGCAAATTTTTTACAGTTTCATGCTGTGTCCAGTGCGGAGATTACTACTTTGCTTTCGAGATTAACGAAGCTGATGCAAAAAAGCTTGGTTGGTCCGATTGTTAAACTGTAATTTCTTTTTTTACACGACAAAGTTTATCAACCTTCCCGGCACAAAAATTGTTTTCTTGATTTGGCTCTCGCCGAGCCATTTTTTTATTTGTTCGGAGTTTTTGACGGCACACCTAAAAAGATTCGGACAAAAGCCATGCCCAGAGAGGCACGGTTAAAACCGGTTTTTTTTGATAAATATTTTTGGAAACGATTATTTTTCGAGCGGCTTTGGCCGTATTTTCAAATTCGTCAAATCCTTCGTACTCGCGCGGATTTATCTGGTTTGAATAACAACTGTTGACCAGCCAAACTTTTTTATCTTTTTCCGACCGAAAATCAATTTCGCTGTTTTGCAAAAGATAAAAATTTTTTGCCCGATAATCAAAATGGCGCAAAATCAAATTTTCAACATCTCGAGCATAATCGTCAAAAGATCGGGAGAAGAAAGGTTTTTTAAGCACCGGATCAAACAAATAAATTTTCATTTTTCGCCGCAACCGTTCTTTTGATTTCTCCGAAAATTGAGGCAGAATTTTAATCAAAAACGATCCTTCAAGGTATGACAAATACTGCTTAACGGTTAAATCGCTCACTCCCAAAATTTTTGCCAAATTATTAAAGCTGAAGTAGGAACCGTTGTTATTGGCAATTTGATAAAATAAATTTTCCAAAAGCAACGGAACGCGAATCTGATACCGGGGGACGATATCGGCATATAACACCGTTCTTACATAATTTCTCGCATATTCGGAAACCGCTTCCGGATCCAAATTTTCATAAATCTCCGGAAACCCACCGCTGGCCAAAAATTTATCGGCAAAATGAGCCAAGTTGTTTTTTTGTTTGAAATTTTTCGCCACAATTTGATTTAATTCTTCTTCCTTTTCATAGCCGATTTTAAAATAATCCAAAAATTCCGCGAAATTAAAAAGGGGCAGAAAAAAATTAAAAACCCGACCGGTAAGCTTGGTTGAAAATTCCGAAGACAAAAGCCGCGAGTTCGATCCGGTCACAAAAAATTTGATATTTTTATTCTTGTCAAAATTAAATCTGACAAATGCTTCCCAGCTTTGAATGTTTTGCGGTTCGTCCAAAAAAACATAAATTTTGCCTTTCGGATTTTTAAGCTCAAAATAACTTGCCAAGATTTGCGGCATAATCTCAACATTATTTTGAGAAACAAAAAAGGGATGTTCAAAATTAATATTCAAAATGTTTTCCCGAGGAACTTTTTGGGAAATCAAATGCCCAATGATTTGCGACATAAAAAATGATTTTCCGGCGCGACGAGGCCCGGCCACGGCAAAAACCGCCCTGGTATTGATTTGCGCGATAAAACCGTCAAACAATTTGCGCTTGACTCCGCCGATTTCAAAATCAAGTTCCCATTGGTCATTTTGCTCCAAAATCATTTCTTCAATATTCATATTATATTAAGAATAAAATACTAATAATTCATATTATATTAAGAATAAAATATTGTCAACGCCGCCGCGCTGAAACATATTTACACGACAAAGTTTATCAACCTTCCTGGCACAAAAATTGTTTTCTTGATTTGGCTCGCGCCGAGCCATTTTTTTATAAGTTCGGAGTTTTTGGCGATTGCCGCCGCCTCTTGTTCGCCGACATTGGCCGAAATTGAAATTTTGTCGCGCATTTTGCCGTTGATTTGGACAATAATTTCAACCATATCTTCTTTGAGCAAATTTTGATCGGGTTGCGGCCAGGGTTGCGCGAAGACGCTTTCGGTGTTGCCGAGATTGCGCCACATTTCTTCGCAAATGTGCGGAGCGAACGGCGCCAGAAGCAAAATCATTTTTGCCAGCGCGTCTTTGCCGACTTTTTCTTTATGGCTTTCGGCAAAATTCAAAAATTCCATAAATGCAGCGATCGCAGTGTTGAATTTTAATTGTTCAATGTCGCCGGTGATTTTTTGATTTAATTTGTGGACTTGACGCAAAACATCGTCGCCGCTTTTTTCATTACTGGCGCATTCCAAAACCAGATGCCACACCCGGCCCAAAAACTTGCGGCTCCCCCGCACCGCATCCGTGCTCCACGCGATCGCCTGGTCAAACGGCCCCATAAACAATTCGTAAATCCGCAGAGTATCCGCCCCAAAATCTTTGACAATCTCATCGGGATTCACCACATTCCCCCGGCTCTTGGACATTTTCTGGTTATTTGCCGCCAGCACCATTCCTTGCGAAGTGCGTTTTTGATACGGTTCATTGGTCGGCACCGCGCCGATGTCGTGCAAAAATTTATAAATAAACCGCGAATACAACAAATGCAAAGTGGTATGTTCCATTCCCCCGTTATACCAATCCACCGGCAGCCAATAATTCAATTTATTTTTATCGCCGATTGCCAAATTATTTTTCGGATCGCAATAACGCACAAAATACCAATTTGACCCCGCCCAATTAGGCATCGTATCGGTTTCCCGCTTGGCCGCCCCGCCGCATTTCGGACAAACCGTATTCACCCAATCCAAAACTTCCGCCAACGGCGATTCACCCGTTCCTGTGGGTTGGTATTTTTCCACAAACGGTAATTTCACCGGCAGTTGCTCTTCGGGCACTGGTACCGCGCCGCATTTGGCGCAATGAACGATTGGAATCGGCTCGCCCCAGTAATGCTGACGCGAAAATATCCAATCCCGCAATTTATAATGCGTGGTTTTCTGGGCAACGCCTTTTTCAATCAGCCATTCGCGAATCTTGGTAATCGCCTCCTCCGATTTCAAACCACCAAAATCGCCGGAATTAACCAGCTCGCCATATTCAACAAATGCTTCCTTGGCGATATCGCCGCCTTTGATAACTTCAATAATCGGCAACTCGTATTTTTTGGCAAAATCCCAATCGCGGCGATCGTGCGCCGGCACCATCATCACTGCGCCGCCGCCATAAGAACCGATGACATAATCACCAAGCCAAATTTGCACCTTTTTATTATTGGCCGGATTAACCGCAAAAATCCCTTCCAGCTTTATACCAGTTCTTTCTTTTTCCAAATTCGCGCGTTCAAATTCGGATTTTTTCCGCGTTTTATTAATATAATTTTCAACTGCTTCCCAATTCGTTATTTTTTCTTTAAGCTGATTAACCAATTTGTGCTCCGGCGCCAAAACCAACGCGGTTACGCCAAAAATCGTATCAATACGGGTGGTAAAAATACTGATTTTTTCGTTCGCACCGTCAATCGCAAAATCCGCGGTCGTGCCAATACTTTTACCAATCCATTCTTTTTGCTGAACTTTTATTTTTTCCCAAAAATCCACCGAACCCAAATCATCAATCAAGCGATCGGCGTACTTCGTAATTCTTAACATCCATTGTTTCAATTCTTTGCGGGTTACCGGCTCGCCGCACCGCTCGCAATTACCGGCGACAACTTCTTCGTTGGCCAAACCGGTCTTGCATTTCGGGCACCAATTCACGGGAATTGTGGCTTGATAAGCCATGTCCTTTTTAAACAATTGCGCAAATATCCATTGCGTCCATTTATAATATTCCGGATCAGTGGTATCCACTTGGCGCGACCAGTCAAACGACAACCCCATACTTTTCAATTGGCGCGTATAATTGGCAATATTTTTTGCCGTGGTAATTGACGGATGGATGCCGGTTTTAATGGCATAATTTTCCGCGGGCAAACCAAACGCATCCCAGCCAATCGGAAACAAAACATTTTCTCCCATCATCCGCCGCTTGCGCGCAACCACATCCATAGCCGAATATGACCGCACATGGCCCACATGCAACCCCTCGCCGGACGGATAAGGAAACTCCACCAAAAGATAGGTTTTCTTTTTTGCGCCCGCTTCTGCCGGGTCAGACGCTTTATAAAAATTATTATCTTCCCAATATTTCTGCCATTTGGGCTCAATGATTTCCGGTTTATATTCCGATTGATTATTTTCCATAATATTTAATCGCTAAATTTTCAAACTCTTTAATTGTTTTCGCGGCACATCCCAAGTCGGTATCCTTTTCCAGTGGACGCCAATTGGAAACCGGAATCGGCCAGCCATCGCGCTTCTCTTTGGAAAAATAGGGCGGGGTCAGGACGCGGAAAAACGGTTTTTCTTTGATGGTTACCAACACAATTTTTGCTTCCCAGAACTTTTCCAATGCCTCTTTTTCCAAAAGCAATTCCTCTTCCAGCGATTCCGGATCAGTGCGGAATTTCACTTCCACGAACACCGGCTTTTCGCGATTGCCCATCACCACAAAATCCGGAATGGACGCAATCTTTTTCCCCAAATTGCTGTCCTTGTTAAATTCATCCTCCAGCTGCACGATATTTTCCAACATTGCCTCGGAACCCAAACGATACACCCGGCACCCGGTTGCCTTGAGCAACTGCTCCACCAAACTCTCCGCCAATTTTCCCTTAACAACATTCTCCGAATTTTGCATTCGCATTTTAATTTAAACTTGAATTTGTATTTCGCATTTAAGGTCGTTCCTCGGTAGCAACCGAGGTGCGACCTTGCCCAAACTGCATTTTAAATTTACCCCCCAATTCGCTTATCCTTGATATTATACAAAAAAAGCCCTCATTTCAAGGCAAATAAAAAGCGACAAGAAGATTTGTCTTTGTCGCAACTGGCATGGGTCTATCGGGATTTGAACCCGAGATTCCTCCCGGCCAAGAAAGTGCCTTACCTACTAGACCATAGACCCAAATAATCGAAATAGTGCGGCCTGGATTTGAACCAAGGTTAAGGGGTAAGAACCCTCGTGATTGAGCACTACACTACCGCACTGCTTATTAAGGCCTCTTATCATTGTCCCGATTGGTATCGGAACTCAATTCAGCCACGCCGGGAACAGGGATCGAACCTGTGACATTCGCGACGCTACCGCGACACTCTGCCTTCTGAGTTATCCCAGCTCAAGGTACTGACAAAACCCTATCAAAAACCAACCCCGCTGTCAATATCAAACGGAATATCGGCCGGTTTCGGCTGAATCTCTTTCAATTTCGGATTTATGGGTTTTTCCTTTAAAAGGCCTTCTTTAAAATCCGGGTCAACCCGATAGATGTTAAAGACCTCCAGCGCGATTTCTTCAACTTGGATCGCCAAATGTTCTTGGCCTTCTTCCCAGACCGCGTCTTCCAATTGCGTCAAAACAAACGCGGTGAAATCTTCGGGCTTTTCGGTTTCATAATTATCAAACAATTCAAAAATGATTCCCTGCACCGTGTCGGCAATTGAACCGGAAAACCAGCTTTGCGGAAAATAATTGCCATAAAGCTGTTTGTGATCTTTCATCGTGGCGATCGTCTCGGCCGCAAAATCGCAATACTCCGCGGTCACCTCCCCGCACGCGGGACAAAAATAATCCTTTTTATAAGCCACAAATTCCGCCCCGCACTTAGCGCAAGTCGTCCCCTGATAATTAAGATGTATTGGCATTTGCATTTGAGGGGTCGTTCCCCTGCGTAGCTTTAGCGAAACAGGGGTGCGACCCCTGTAAAATTGTATTAATTCTCGATCCAAAACCAAGTATATATTTAAATATATACAAAGTATATACTTCCTTTATTTCCTTTCCACAATGATTGTGCAATTAGCGATCAGCGCCGCCAGCGCGCCCACCGCGGCCAGCACCGGCGCCAGCGCCGTGCCCACCACCGCGAAAGTCAGCGGGATTTCCATCAACGGCTCGCCTTTCTCGTTGATAATAATTATCCGGCGCACATTCCCCTCTTTGATAAGCTCCTTAACCTTCTGGATCACCTTCTCCCCGGAAATCTTAAACTCCTCGCGCTTGGTATTCGCTTTTGCATCCTCTTTTTTTGTCGCCATATGTTTTAAATTATTATGCCTTCAACATACCACAGACCCAGAAATAATCCAGAAATACGGGCGAATAATCATTCGCCCCTACGAATGCCAAAATACAATTCATCCAATTCCCAATTCAACGGATTATTAATGATATATTCGCGAACGCGGTTTAAATCATCGTCATCGCGAATGATATGCTCCCAATAATTCCTCTGCCATATTGATTTTTCAAATTTCGGAAATTTTCCGCATTTAACATTTCGGATATAATCATTGGTCGTCAACGATTTAAACGCGCAAATTATCTCCCCCAACCCCGCATTTACACCCGTAGGGGCGGGCCTCGTGTCCGCCCTTGTATTTGCATTTCGCATTCTTAAATCCGCATCCGCCATTGAATTGCCACCCACCCGATTCGCCATAATTGAAAATTCGGAACGGGCGGACACGAGGCCCGCCCCTACAATCAAAATACCGTGGAAATGGTTTGGCATCACGATAAATTCATCGATTTCAATATTGGGAAATCTATTATTCAAATTGACCCAATGATCGCAAACCATCCTCCCCGCCTCATTCAATTTCATTTTTTCACTCACAACATCCCCGAATAAACATCGCCGGTCTTGCGCGCAAACCGTCACGAAATACGCCCCATCCTGCGCGTAATCATAGCCCTTGACGCGGATTGACCTCCGATGGTGAATTTCGGAATCATACATATTATTTATATTTTACCATCAAATTATAATTCCCAAAAAAAAGAAGAGGGCTATTTATCCTCTCTACGCACCGCTTCAACTTCCAATTTCTCACAAACAAACCGAACGAATTTCATTATTACTCGGAATTGTTTGCGGTTTTGTTTTTGCCATACGCCAAAAGATCCAGCTCTCGTCAATCCCTGCAAATAACCTTCCCAAGAATGACTGTGCGCTTCTTTTGGCATTATAAAGAACTGGTACAAAAATCTAAGCTGGCCATACCCGGGATTTATCAACCAATATGATTCCGCCGCGCTCGCGGTACCGCCTGCTGGCCCGGGGCCACCGCTAAAATCAGCGGAAATTTGATCGCTGAACAATCTTTTGGCACCGTCGCCCGGTTCAACGAAATAGCCAAGGTCATCCTCGAATACTCCCGACCAATCCATCCACCATTCCTGCTCAAAAAGATGGTAGAAATCGTCCGATAGCAGTCCCTCTGTTATCCTTTTTCTTTTTGCATCAGACAGCAAACCGATACAAAGAAAAATCAAATCCAGTACCCGCCCTAACCTTATATTTCTTGGCAAGGGCTTGCACGAATCAAACCTCGGCCACGCACTTTTTACCTTGTTGCTGGCTTGCTTCTCTATCAATTCCCATTCTTCGTCTTTCATTTTCGGAACTCCTTTCCAATTTTGTTTCTTGTCCCACTCTATCAATAATTTCTAATTTGTAAAGACATCATCATCCCAAGGGAAAATAACATCTTCATCGATTTCTCGGGCCGATACTTTAATATCGCAATTATCGTTAAACAAAGAACCGACTTTGAACAAAGTAAAAAACGAAATGCTTTTGGGGGCGCTATTCGCTTCCAAATGGTTTTTCACCAGCCATAGGGTTTTACCCGAACGAATAATATCATCAACCACTAAAATGTTTTTGCCATTTATCCAATCCGTTCGGTCAAAAAATATCTCATCTTGTTTATTGATATACACCGCGGTCAGCGGCTTATTAATCCTTGCGGCCAGCAGCGCCGCCGGCGCCAACCCTCCCCGGCTCACGCCGACCACAAAATCAATCCCGGCCAAAAACTGCGCCTCCCCCACAATAAATTCGTCAATTATTTTTTTAATTTCGCCAAAACCAACTTTTTTCTTTTCCATACAAAAAATATTTACTGACATTCTCAAGAATGTTGGAATGTCCGTTAAATTATTTTCTTTTCCATTATTATCTGATTGCTTCCAAAACCGAAATTTTCGTAAAATTTTATCGCTTCGGAATTGCGCGCCGCTACGTTGATCAGAATATAATCAATTTTTTTCGGCTTGCACCAATCCAAAAACATCTCCATCAGCCGCCCGCCGATCTTTTGGCTCCGGAAACCTTTGTCAATAAAAATTTCGTAAATTTCGGCGCCCTTGCCGATTTTCCAAAGCATCTCGTTGCGATAAATACCGGCGCGCAAAAATGCCACCACCTTGCCGTCGCTTTCCGCGACCAAAATGAAATTATCGCTGTCGGCAATGCAATCGCCCACTATTTTACGACCGTAAAGGTTCACCCAATCCAAACTCAAAACATTCCCGTATTTCTCGGACTCATTCTTGTGCAACTTTTTCATCAACACCAAAATCCCCGCCAAATCCCTCTTTTCCGCCGATCGTATTATAATTTCACCTTTTTTCTCATCCATAAAATTCAACATATTCCAAATGGAATATATGGCTAACTTTAATCAAATAATTTTCTTTTCCAGCAAATAATCCCTGACGGTTTCAAAAATCAATTGGTGGCCGACGGAGTTGGGATGGGCGCCGTCGTGTAAGAGTTTTTTGTAATCGGCGGCCGCAAATTTTTCAAAAAGTGGAACATATCCCGCACCGCTTTCTTTTGCCGCGGCTTGCAGCGCCTGATCGTATTTTTTAACATATTCGTTGCGATAAGATTTGTCGGTATCCCAGGGCATCGGGTCGGTAATATCTTGATCAATCATCGGCAAACCGAGAAAAAATATCTTATCGGAATACTTTTGCGCCATTTCAATCAATTTTCGCAAATTATTTTTGAACTCTTCAAACAAAACCCAATGGTCGTTTTTGCTGTGCACAAACGCGGAATCATTGATGCCGATGGCAAAAATGATTATATTTGCCCCCTCCGACTGCCTTGGCTTCAACTCCGATTCAAACCGTGCAACAATATCCTGCGTTTGATTGCCGGATATTGAAAGATTATAGGTATAAAATTCTTTGCCCTTGCCCGAAAGAAATTTTTCCGTCAAAAAATTATTCAACCGTTGTCCCCAACCGCCCGCGGCATCCCAACAGCCAAACGCCATACTGTCGCCAAAAATGAAAATATTTGCGTGCATTTTATTTAACGATTATTTATTGTATTATACTGGATATTGCAATCTTTAATCTAAATCTATGGCAAAAACCGATAAAGTCAAGCTCGTAATCATTACCGCGCTGGCGGTGATTTTTTTGACTCTCGCCGCGATCGTGGCGGGTGGCAAAACCTCAAGTTTTGATCTGGAAGTTATGAATCACATTTATTCATTGCGAACTCCGGTTGCAACCCTGATAATGCGCGGCGCTTCGGCGATCAGCTCAACGCCCTTCACCGGATTGCTGACCGCGATCGTTATTGCCGCGTTTTGGCTGAAAAAACGGCGCAAAACGGCGGTATTTTTCGGCGCCGCGCTTTTGGCCAGCGTCATTACCAACAACATTATCAAATATTCAATCCATCGCTTCCGGCCCGATATCGCGCCGCTGGAAGATGCCTCATTTTACAGTTTTCCTTCGGGACACTCAATGAACTCGCTGGTTTTCTACGGCCTGTTGCTTTATATCGCGCACAAATCAATCAAAAATAAAAAACTGCTGGCGGTATTTGATGTTGCCGCGATTGCTTTTGTCGCTCTGGTGGGATTTTCGCGCGTTTATTTGGGCGCGCACTTTCCCACCGATGTCATCGCCGGATTTGTTGCCGGAACTTGTGTACTTTGCACTGCAATCAAAATTGGAAACCGTAGGGGCAATTCCATGTAAGCGCCCTGCATTAAATGAAATTAAATACGGGCGAAAACATGGTTTCGCCCCTACAATACGGAATGCGAACGGGCAAAAACGGATACATGTCCGAACACGCCGTCGTAGCCGGCAACGAGATTAACCTTGCCTTCCCGGGCGTTGATAATGCCACCCGCGATCTCCGGCGTGGTCGCGCCTTCAAGTTCGGATTGGTTCGGACCCAATAACACGGAAAATTCCGAACCGAACGCTTTGACCAGCTTGGCGTATTCGGTTTTAACCACCGGGTTGGCCGCTAACACCCCCAAAACATCCGCGATAATTTCTTGTAGCGGCACCAAACTTTTATACGGTATCGCATTTTCGGGTTTATATCCTTCGGGTTTGTCGGCCAATTCTTGGATCCGGTTCAAAACTCCGATCGTCAACGGCCGGTTGCATTTCGGACAAAGGCCGTTTGTTTTCATTGATTCCTGCGGCGTCAGCGATACATTGCAGGAACGATGGCCGTCCAAGTGGTACTTTCCTTCTTCGGGAAAAAATTCTATGGTGTAAGGAAATTTTTTGGCGTCTTTGGTTTTTATCGCATCAATAATATTTGGATAACTCGGTTCAACATCAAACACATTCACTTCCCGGCCGATCTTTTCCGGCGAATGCGCGTCGGAATTGCTCAACAACGCCACATTGCGGCCGTCGGGAATTCGCCAGAGCATGGCCGGATCCGCCGACAACCCGGTTTCAATGGCAAAAATATATTGGGCGTAATCGCCGAAACATTCTTCCAACGAGTCAAAACCGGACTTTGATCCGAAAATACCAAACCACGGTGTCATTGCGTGAGCGGGAATAACCATACAATCCGGCGATGCGTTCAAAATAATTTTTGTTAACTCCTGCGAATCAATCCCCAATATCGGCCGACCGTCAGCCAACAGATTGCCAACCTTGGCCAATCTCAAATTAATGGCTTCAACTACCTCAAGCGACGGCGCGAAAATCACAATATGCACCTTGCGCACCAGGTTATTTTTTGAATAAATACAGCTTATCTCGGCAGTCAGCAAGAATCGGGTGCCTTGTCCCGCCGTAGCTTTATGCGAAAGCGGACCGCCTCCAATTTTCTTTAATGCAAAAAGACCCGGCTCGGCCGGATCCAATTTATTTTTCAATTCGGCAAACCACTGCGGATGGGTAAAGTCACCCGTGCCCATCACTTTGATGCCTTTCACTCTCGCCCATTGGCTCAACGACTCCAAATTCATTCTTGGCGAAGTGGCGCGCGAATACTTGGAATGGATGTGCAAATCCGCCGCGAATTTCATGATCAAATTATTAATTTCGCTTTTTTCTTTTCTTTTTCAACCGCGTCAATCATTCTTTGCACCAACAATATCGGATCGCGTTCATAAACAATTTTCTTGATGCCGCGATAAGTGCCGCTGACCAATTCGCGGATCTTGTCGGCGGTGCCCCCCGATCCCTCCAATACGCCAATCGGTTTTTTGCATTCCACCGCGGTGGTAAATTCGTGAAGCGTTCCCATCCGGCCGCAAACAATGATAATCGCGTCGGCCGATTTGGTCATAATAATGTCCCGACCGGCATAATCCGCACCGGTATAAATCATCACATCAAAAACATCCGTCGGCAAATGATAGCGCCGGATATGCTCCACCTCGGATTCCGCCGGTGAAAACCCCACATTGAACCCGCCGGCCTGCTTGCACCCCTGCGCGGAAAAATACGGCACGCCCGTGGTCGCGCCCGAAACCAAAACACAATGCGCCCGGGCAATTTCCTTACCCACTTCCTTGGAAAGCAAAATAATATTGTCGCAACAGTGGCCAATCTCGGCCGCGCCCGACACCGCGATTTTGTATTGCATAATTTCCTTGAATAATTTTCAATTCCCAATTATCAATTTTCATTGAATTATCAATGAATCAATTTTCAAACGGAATCCAAAATTCGTTTAATTGATTTAATGAATACTCCCCGCAGCAAGCTGACGGGGTATCTAAAACAGCTTCAGCTGATCCTTATGAATTTGGACATATTCCTGTCCTCGGCCTTGGAGTTTAACATATTTGGTTATAATTTGTTCG
>Ga0172381_10001785_pt1 | contig 24588 bp, 25 predicted proteins | sample Leawel6488metaG_FD_119754 | JGI IMG/M metagenome (GOLD analysis project Ga0172381, IMG submission 119754) | Leachate microbial communities from a municipal landfill in Southern Ontario, Canada - Leachate well 64-88 metaG | ecosystem: Engineered > Solid waste > Landfill > Unclassified | place... | reverse complement strand
GACACTCTTTTATATGAGGCATTTTGTGCCGTTACAAATACGGTGAATAAAATGAATACAAATAATAATAAAATCTTTTTCATATTACAAATTTAAGTATTTTTATTTAATTTTTTAGTATGATATAATGCTATTTAGCAGTTCGACTTTTCTAAATCCTGCACAGCCTCATTCAGCTTGCCTTTGATAATTACACCCCTCGTTGTCCCTGTGTATTTGAAAGAAAACGCCTCGTCTTTAAATACCTGTTTTTTCTGCAAATTATAATCATAATTCAAAATATTATAGTCGCTTATGTAAACAGTATTTCCGAGAAAATGATAATAACGAATCTTATCAGCTACACATTTTGGCACGGGCAATGTCTCAAATGGATAAATGTCAAACTGATTAACCTTGCGCTGAACGATCACACGCTTATTGCCTAAATAATTTGCATAAACATCATTTGTTGTCTCGATCTTTTCTTCTGGATTTCCAAAGAAACCACGGACACGAAGCATATCGGGAAAATTTAACCCCTTGTAATTAATCCTGTCTTTCATTATATATCCGTCCATATATGACTCTATACGAATAGTGCCATTGGCTATTGATGCCGTGAATGTCCTTAAAGTAAATATATTGGATGATTCTGTTGTCGCTCCACTGAATGTATTATACACAACCCTGACCTGATAATTTCCTATTCCATGAATCGCCAATACCTTGCTCCATTCAAGTATATATCCAGTCAATAAAGACTGATCTGAATAATATACTATTGACCCAAGTGCATAATATGTTCCAAGTGTTGATGTATTCAGTTGTGCCACCTGAACGCCATTTTTATCCAAATACATATCCAGAGTATCAGTCGCCGCTGCTACCTGAAACATAAAACCACTTACATCATTCTGGTGAACAGTTCCTGTATTATCAGCGAGAACTAATTGATGTATGCAACAAACATCCCAATCCCTGTCCTCTTCCGTCGGAAATAATTTAGTCGTCTGAAGAGTAGTAATATCCCACTTATCACACATGCCATTAAGCACGTGATCTAATCCGGTATTTGTTATCGTTATCATTTCAAAATTGCCGTATATCCAATCACTGCATCTGCTATTGGTGTAATGTCAAACCCGTTTTGTGTCCTATTGCTTACTTCATATCCTATCACTTCAGTAGAATTTAATGCATTAAAACAGGTAATGATTAATTCGTAATCAGAGCCATCTACCGCCGTCCCTATGGCTGATGTGAATAAGAATGCCTTTGATACATTTGCTGCAACGGTGTCTCCTCCGCACTCCCCTTGCCTTATTCTTAAAGCTATCAAAAATTCTGCAATAGTGCATTTTTTTGTTTCATCCGGTGCCGCTGTTACATCTACCAATACGAGCAAATCGGTTAATTCTGGTGTTGATTTTGATGTTAGTTGCGATATTTTTTTGTCTGCCATTTTCTTAAATTTTATAAATCTAAAATTAAAAAGTCTCCATTTTCTTGTAATAGCTTGTCTGTTGTTTCCTGTAATATCTTAAACGATTCAATGACGTAATCAGGACATGTAAATGCATCAACTCCATTGGCAAGTGTCCATGTATAGGTGTCTATTATAGATCCCATACTATTATAAATTGTCAATTCAACAACGTCTCCATTAGCTGATGATCCCGTTCCCACTGGTGCTTGACATAGAACATTATTGACAGTAACAACACCCCATTGATAACCGACTGATGCAGCAAGTAAGGCGGCAAGTATTTCAGTAATAGAATAAGGTGCAGCAACGGCATATCCTGTTACTATTATAGCGGAATTAATTGTTAAATCAAATGACCTCGTATAAGTAATACCGTAACCTACGCCTTTTGTAAGATTATTATCATAAGCTCTTACCTCTGCCACATCCTGACATGCATACCCGATACGTGCCATGATCGTAACGTCTCCGACAACCTTCGTATAATCAGTCATGCACTCAACAGTAATATTATAAGCGTCCACAACCGTAACCTTAGCCTTTGTCTGCCCTGTTACCGGCTTAAGCCAGTTGTTAGAAGCCGGAAGCTCAACAGATGATAGTTGATTCTGTGTAAATATGCCGTCCTGTAAATATTTACCGATATAAATTACTCCATAAATGTCAGTTGTAAGAATAGTGTTAAATGATGTAAATGTAGCCACTATCTTTGTATCTGTTGTATTTGATAGCTTCGCATTATTACCGGTTCCAAGACTCGTTGCTCCTTCAAATGTTTCTAAAGCCACGGTCCATAATGGAGGCGTATTACCGTCTTCGGCGTAATTATGTGAATTTAAAACGCTTTGAATATTGAAATCTGTCTCAATTCCAGTCGATGAATCTTCAGCTGTTATTATTTGCTCAATAAATAAATCCCATCCCGCAACCGTGTCATAATAATTGCTCCATTTATGAGATAAACCATTATTCATTAATGAAGCATCAAAAAAGTCGCTGTGAGCGGTTATCAATTGAATCCAATCTTCCCATCTTAATTTTAATGCGAATTTTAATAAATATGTGGCCGTTCCAGGTGTTATGTTATTCAAAGAAACTATATTCCTAAGACTTCCACTGATTAATTTGAATCCTCGTGTTGTACTTAGGCTTGCTATTCTTATTCCTGATATTATCGGATAAGGGGCGAGATCAATATTATAAGTCATTAACTCAAATGAATCTGCCGTTACAGAATTAATGGCCCGAACTCTTATTGTTATATAATTCAATATCCCTGGCGAAACAACCTTAAATGGCATTTCGCAATATATTCCATCTGTAATCCATCCTCTATAATTCTTTGTCCCTGTATTGGCTATTGTTGAATCATAAGGATGCTCCCAGAACTTGGCCGTAGGATATCCTACTGATGGAGTAAGTATATCTGTCACGAGGCTGCTATTTTCTTCCTCCTCTCCGAAATCATTATAATCACATAATACATTCACTCTTTTACTTGTCGCGTGTGTTGTGGTGTGATCATCCGTAATGACAGAAATAATATACTGCCTGTCTGCGATCAAAAGCCTTTGTGCCGTTGTATAATCTACATCAAATTCAATGTGTAATTTGTTTGAAACGATTGTCCCCTCGACATTAGTCATAATGGCATTTATACCGGAAACGGCTGCACTTCCTATTTTCTGAAATGCCTGATCGAAAACATAATTAGTGAATAGATCGGTTAATGTATTCTTGTATTCGCTGTCATTTATTGGAAGTTTGAAAAGATTGACAATGAAATTAGTATTACCTGATGAAAATAAATTATTTACCGAATTTATCTCAATGGTAACATGAGTTGTATCACTTATTGATAATTCACTTACGGCCACACCTGAAACTTCATAAACAATGCTGTCTAATGAATATTCAACAGGCATGAATCCGTCGAAGTGTTCATCTAACCAACTGACATCACCTAACATAACACTATCAACACCAGAGTGTGATATGTTTGGATTATAAAGGCTGGCTCTTAATTCATAGTTTGCAATGTATTTAAGGCTGGCTGTATCTTTTAGATATACAGGTGCAATGCTGTCCTGTAAGTCATTATACTGATCGGGTAAATAGAAAGGTGCTATCCAAAATTCTTGTGTAACGATGAATCTTTGCTTATATGATAATCCAGACGTTCCCGTCTTTACTTTTATATAGCCGTCATCCTGCCATCCCTTAAACGTGCCTTGTGGTGTTAGTGTTGTATCTGTCCCCGTCAACCCATTACCGGCCATGCTTATTGTATTGCCATCAACCTTACTTATGAAACTATCAGCATCATTATTTTCTATGCAATTATATTTCATTATGATTGCAGTGAGGCTTGTCGTTCCCCATATTGTCATTGAATCAATATTGCCAGTCGAGGTATCAGGCAATGTTCCAGTAAATGAAGTCAAATCCATCTGCAAATCCAAAATCATTGATATTGTTCCGGTTCCTGTATAATGTGTGCTAACTCCTGCCGTTGGAGTAAACCATGCATCATAATATATTGTATCGCCTACTCTGAATTCATCATCAACAAAAGAATTACTCAATCTTGTAATCGTAATAGTGCCTCCGCTTGTGCTTTTGCCAAAGATGTCATAATACGGAGCATGGACACTCTTCCACCATATATCAATAGTCGTTTCTACTTTTATCTTTTCACATATCGTTGCAAGTAGATAATCAGTATAATCAGACGTATTCAAAGAGAATGTCTCGCCATTTCTTAATTGATTCCAAAACTTCCTACTGACAATATTTATGGGCATTTTTATTTTTTTAAATCATTTTCTAAACTATTGGCTATCGACTGAACATTCTTTATATTTCCGCTAATGGCTTCATTAAGCATTTTATTTATTTTACACTTAATATTTTCATCTTCTATTTGAGATATATTCATATTCAATAACTCTATGTAAGATTTTGTATTATCATTTTGCTTTGAAATAAACTCGTTTAATTCAGTAATTTGCTTCTTTATTTTATCCTGTAATTCCATTTAACAAATATAAACAATTTTTATGGCTCAATAAATATTTCTTGTAGATTTTTTGTATATGGTTTCTTTATCCTATAACTCACCTTTGCATATTCTTGAGTAAAGTTCCATGTGATTTCATCAAACTTACCTTCTAATCCTGTGGCCGTTTGGAAATAACCGCTTTCTATGGTCTTTAAGAAGTCATGAAAACAAAAAGGAATAATTTCATCTTTGTAAATTTCATATTGACCTCCGTAATTATCTGCAACAAAGCTGTCAATATAATGGTAGTTTTGGTATAGGTATTTTGCTGATAAGTAAGTCCTGTCATTTGCAGATAAAACATTTCCATTCATCAATAATACCTTTGGCCCCCATCCTGAATGTTCGCTTACATTCATTATCCCTATCCTATTTGTGAATCCATTTACAAAATTAGAATTCCCACCAAATACGCCTATGATACCATCTACAACAGTCGCAAGCCCACTCAATAAATCTTCTATTGCCGACTGCGTTTCTTTTCTTGTTGCAAGGCCGACATTTAAATCTATTTCTTTAAGCCCGCCGAAATTCAAATGGGTTTTGTCATTTATGAATAACGGTGATGTGATTCTTTCATAATTTGTCCCGGTAAAATTATCTATCGTATTACGATCAAGAGTATCATATGTGTATTTTATAATATAGTTAGGATTCAATTCATCTGTATTATATTCTTTCTGCAATACTTCAATATCAGGTAAAATGTATGAGCTATTTTGTTGCCAGAATGATGTATTCGCTTTTGGCTCCAAATAAACAGTATTGTTCTTTATTAAAATCTTAGCATTAAACATCTTCATACATAATTCAAATATCTCATATATAGTATAACCATATCCGAGCGAGTTAGGAACTCCGGTGTCATCTATTATAGTATGTGAGAATATGCTCATATGTGAATCATTGGAGGTTATTGTCCCTTTTTGAGTTTTTACAGGTAAAAATACAAGTTCATTAAAAGGTGCTGTATTGAATATTGAAGACGAAAAAGAATAACCCAAGTGCTGGCAACCAACATCCAATAATGTGCTTATCTTACATGCTCTATAATATCTTTTTATTGAGTAAATTTCTGAAAATAATTGATCTATCAATTTTATAATTGCAATGACAATCATTACTGTATAAGCAAGTAATAGGGCTAATTTAATAGATTGGATAATAATATTACCTACAACTATTGACGGAGGGACGCCGACAGTCGGTATTGCTGCGAGAGATACCGCAGCTATGTGTTCTGGTATTTGTGGGATTGTTTGATATAATTCCTTTGACATAAGATAGAGAGAAATACCAATCATTATTAATTGTATTCCGTCAGGTATATAGTTTATGCAATAAGGAACGGCAGTAAGAACAGATGCTGGAAATAAATTTAATCCTGCCGTATCTTCTAAGTAACCATAAGTAACCGCCTGAGCTCGTTCTGAAAATTTCTGTAAATCACAATCTGATATAAGTTTTATCTTGACTTCATCACATTTTCTTTTAATTGAAAGTAAATCTAAATGACCTTTAAAGGCGTTATAAGGAGGGTTTTCACTTAATAATAGTATCTCATACGGAATGCCCTCAAATATACCTCTCGTCGTGCCATTTAAAGCCCCATCAATATAATTATTGATAGCTGTTGCACCTTCATTTATTAAAGTGAGTTCTGTTGCTGTGATATTAGGCTGATAGGAAAGGTTGTCAAATGAAGCCTTAATCTCCAATGCCTCAAGTTCTTTAGGCTGATACTTTTCGTCAGTGATATTATTTAACTTGAAAGAATAGTCTACCATTAGAATAATCCTTTAGGCTTGTGAATATTTATAGTTGTATTATTTCCTTTTGTAACCCGTTCAATAATTTCATGGGTTAATAGATTGACATCAATTTGATAACCTGGTATATTTTGAACTGACTTATTTAATTCATCAACCTTACATAATAATTTTTCATCAGTTGATGTTACTGATTCTTTGCTGAATTTAGGCATTTCCAAATAGTCTGCCGGATTGTATCTCATGGACTGCATATCCTTTAATTGCTCATAATATTTGTATGTCGCAGGTGCTGTCATTACACTTTCGCCCGGGCCTATTTTTGCAATGGTATCATCGGTGGCAGATGTCTTTCTTCTGCCTTTCAATGCTATTACACCATCCTCAAATTCAGGTATAGTATTAATGAATGCCATTAGTTTTATTATCTCGGTAATCGTTTTAGATAATGCAGTCTTTTGATCTGTCTCAGCTAATTTACCGTAAGATGTTACCGCTGCAAGACCTAATTCAAGACGCTTCTGTTTTTTTAGTTCCTGTGCCTTTTTTGATTCTATTTCAGCTTGTTTTTTCTGTTCAAAAGCAAGATTATTAGTAGCATCTTCAATGCCTTTTTTTGCAAGTTCTTTTAATTGCTCCTCATAACTTTTACTGGCTTCCAGTTCATCATCCAGTGCATCTTGTTTAGCCTTGCTACGATCAATATAGCTTTCAATTATCTTTTCGCTTGTGTCTTGGACGGCCTCAAGAAACTCCTCTTCGCTTTTTTCTTTTTCCTCAAGTTGTTTTTCGTAATCTTCAATATCTTTATTCATTAATTCTTTCAATGCATCATATTCTCCTTGTGCTATCTCAATCTTTTTTTCTCTGATTTTAATAGCAAGATCAATTTCATCCTGTGCATAGTTTACTGATTCTTTAATTAAAGCATCATATTGTTCTTGTAATTGCTTTAATTCAAATTCATTTTGAGTAGCTTTTGTATTTGAATTATCTTCTCCGGCAGTAATAGTCTCAAGATAAATAAGTTTGTCAAAAGCCTGCAAATATGCCAACTCTTCTTCTTTCATTTTGACCATTTGGTCATATTCGTTCTGTGAAATTTCCTTTAATTTAGCCCTTCTTTCTTTTGCATATTTTTCTGTTATTTCTAATTCCTTTTGGTAATAATATTCACTAATATCTATCAAAAATTCTGCTTTTTGATTTGCTGTTAATACAGATTCGTTTAATTCGGCAATATCTCTTTCGTATTTCCTGCTATTTTTTTGTTTTTCAACCTCCTCTTCATCTCCAATAAACTCATCATTCATGTCTTGTATTTTTTGCAACCAAGACCTATATGCTGCCAAATATTTTTCCCATGCCGCCTCTTGCGATTCCAATTTATCCTTTTCGTCCTTTGCCTCAAGTGTTTTTATTTCCGTTGAATACCTTTCGTATTCTGTGTTTATCAATGGCAAATATTTTTTTACTATTTCTAATTTCTTACCCTCCCAAATCTCTTTCATTCTAACATGCTCTGCATCTACTTCTTGTTGTGTATAAAGTATTTCTACGTTTTCATCACTTACTTTTTTAGTAGATTTTACACTATTCGTATTTATTAATAATAATTTCGCAGCAAGGGCATTCTCTCCGGCTATAATTTCTGCATGTTTTTTTGTTAATATTTCTACATACGTATCATAATGAGTTTCTACAGCATCAGACCTGTCAGAATCCAGTTGTGTCATTTCTCCTGTTGTAACTGCATATTCATTTTTTAATTTACGTAATGCCTTCAATAACTCATCTAACTTTGTTTTTTGATCTGCCGTTAATACACCGGATTCATCCATCATATTATTCCAGTTCTCATTGGCTATGGCTGCATCGTGGTATTCATCAGATATTATACTAACCACTTTACCAATAGCCGCAAATGCCGCCGCCAATACAATATATGGCCCCACTTTCGACGCTACATTCATCGCTTTTTGTGCCGTTGTAAGTGCCACCGTTGCGGCAGTTTCTTTGAACAATGAGGCTGCTCTTATTTTCGATGCTGTAACCTGTAAGAATGTTATTACAGCCCCTTCTTTCTTTAGATTATTAGCCAATACCTCAAGTCCATATGTAACCGAAAGTAAAGCCTGTATTTTTAACATTGTCTTTTGAAGTTTCTCATTCTCCGTGCCAAACAACGCCGCAGCCCCTTGTGCTACTTGAAACCCTGCCGACATAGTCGCTATAGTCTTTGTAAACCCAATGAACATTCCAGCCTTATCTGATAAATTAGCTGCATTCTTAGCCTTAGTCATAGCATCACCTAATTCATCATATTTCTGGCTCAACTTAATGACACGCTCATCACTCATTGCAGCGCCGGCCTGAATAAGTCTTGTCAGTTCCTCTTTTGTTTCCCTTAATTCCGCCTTTAATGATTTTGTTGCAATACCATAATCACCTACTGAAAGAACATTTTTACCTGTAGCCTCTTGCAGTTTCTTCATTGCCTGATATATGGCATTTGTTTCTGTCTCAAGTTTCATTCCCTCGGCAGTTCCACTTCTTTGAGCCTCACTCATTTTATTGAGCGACATTTTGTTGAGATTATATTGAGCTGATAATTTTGCATAACTACCTTCCGCACTCTGCGAAACCTGTAATTCGTATTTTAATATATCTCTCTGCTCTTTTGCTGCATTGGCATATCTTATTTTGGCTTTTACATTCTCATCAGTGCTTTCCTTTAATTGCTTGTCAAGTAATATTTTTTGTTTCTCCGTTTCAATCAATCCCTTTTCTGCCGTATTGACCGCATTAATATCTTTTTCGTGTGCCTTTAAATCACTTGAACTTGAATATGTATTTTTCTTTAATGACCCTCCGGCAGCAGTAGCCATTTTCTTAAAGGCGTTCTCAAGTTCGGTAACTTGAGCAATCAACGCCTTCATGCCAGCATCAAAACTCTGCTGATCTATAATCTCATCGTATTTTATCTTTGCCATTCTCTATATTTTAAAAAGCCTTGCAACAAAAGACAGATAAATTCTTTTATCAATATGTTTTGAAGCAAATCCGATCAATACCATAATGCTCCTATTTCCTGCTCTCAACAAATTAATGATCACATCAATAATAGCCCAAGGCAAAACAAGAATTCCTATAAAAATAAGTTTCAATAAAAACCATATTTTTTTTATGACAAAAATTATCTTTTCTTTTTTATTTTTTTGTGGCATAGTTGATGTATCCATAATATCTTTTTACTGATGTTAATTTCATGTTAATTGGCATTTTCAAAAACACCTCAAGCAACACAACACTTTCGTCAATGCTCTTTTTATTCTTTGGCTTTAATTGATTAAGTTCAAGTTCTTTTATGTTTATGATCGTCTCAATAGACTTGTCGCCTTTAGTAATCATTTCTATTCGTAAATATGCAATAGTCCTTTCTAATTTTAGGACCTGTTTCATATTTTCTGAAATACCTACAAAGTCGGTGATCTGATCGCATATTGATTCCCATACTTTGAATAATTCTTTTTGCTCATCTTCTGTTACTTCAATTAAATTATAAGCATCTGAATCTACAATCAAATATCTTAGATCGCCCGTGTCAAGTATCTTTGAATAATTATACAGAGGCAGGTCGTCTATTTCTTTGTATAACTTCATATTCCTAACATTGCTTTTCTTAGTTCTAATTGAATTATAGGTATTACCATATCTTTGCTGATCCTGTCTATATTATAATCTGTCAATCCGAGTATATTAGTTATATCTACGTTATTAGCTATGTTACCGTTTTGCTTATTAAATTCAGCTTCTATGTTTATTCCTTCCTCGTCGGCTGTAGATTTAAACGACCTGTAAAATTCTCCGGTATCTTTTAATGTAACAATATTCGACTTCTGCCCTTTCTCTCTCTTGATATTTATGGTTTGATTTGAATAAACATTTGGAGAGTGAGCGAAATATGTTTTTATAACTTTACCTTTTGCATCAATCCCTTTCTGATATAATTGATTTTGATTTAACTGAATGACCTTTGCCTTACCTGCATTTGATGAAAAAAATACCTTCATCAAATGATTGATATTAATTGATTTTATTATTGCCTTTAGTTCAGTGAAATCCATTTCTTTTAATAAAAAAGCCTCCGCCTTAAATTAGGCAAAAGGCTCTAAAACAACAAATATATAAACAATCAACTACCCTTTATCATCGAAAGCCATTTCATCAGCTATTGACTCGTCCTGTCCCTTCTTTTTCTTTGGCTCTTTCTTTGGCTTTTCTTCCTCTGCCTTTTTACCAGTAACCTGTTCGTAGATATTACGCTGCTTCTCTTTTGAATAACTGGCATGAATAGAACAGAATTCCTCAAATGACATTCGAGAAATCCCGTCCTTATTATACCATGTATTTCCTATTTTCATCAATTCTTACGGTATTGTAATCACAACTGATACAACGGCTGCAAAATCATATTTGGCTTTGTCTGGTGTGCATCTTAATACATCTGTTGAAGTTTCTGCCGCAAACGTAAAAGCATATACACCGTCAGCAGTTTCTGTCAATGTAAGAATTGATACGGCCGCTGAATCCGTTACATTATATAGATTTGAATGTGTGCCGCCGTGAGTATCGAAAAAGTCTGTAATCAATAACCCTTTTACCGGAAGCCCATAATCTGTTACGATTGTCATTGTGCATCCTGTGGTTGATATGGCGCTTGCTGTTCCTGATGCTGTATATAACCCGTAAACATCTGCCGTATCAAGACCGTCAAAATCCAAGTCCTCATAAGCAATGTAACGGATATATTCGTCGAGTTCGTAATGAGCAAAATCAAAAGATATTTTAATTTTCTCAACTGTCGTATCTGTTGCCTTCACCAATACAGCCTCAAATGAATTCTGATCAACTGCAATAGGCTGAACTTTCAATTTGGTTGCCTTATCTGTTTTGTATGCAAAGTTGGAGTTCTTATCAATGATGTAAACACCAAATTCCTGGCAGCCCCATGATTTTAATTTTTCAAGGTATTTGGATCCCTGATTTGTAACATAACCGACAAAACTCCTTTTCCCTTCGTCGATCCTGGCCTTTGTTTTGTCCGTGAATTCCTCGTAGGTAGAATCAGCCTTTGTATCTTCTACATTGACAAACTCTGCTAACGGAAACCAACGGTCATCAATATCATTGGCATCAAATTTAGCCTGCAAAGCTGCTTTAGTTACACCCGCCACATTGGCTATTTCATTCACTGCACCTGCGGCATTATATTTAGGCACAATGATAAGCCTTTTGGCTATCTGTAGTAAGTCAGGACAAGTGTTGGGTGCGGTATTTAATTTACCTGATGAACAATCGCAAATGTTTCCCATGATTTTATGTTTTTGTTAGAATTTTATCACTAACAAAAATAATAAGAATAGATATTTTAAATTAGTATGATTTTATACTAATAAATAATACCTAACTTTTGCAACTCCATTTCTAATTCACCAATATATGTCTTGCGTTTATCTTTATATCTTTTGCATCCATAACGCCTGAACGTCCCACGGCTAAACATCTTATCATTTGGATAAATTATCAACAAAGAATATATCCCAAAATCAAAGAGTTCTGTTACCGAAAAACCATTATGAAAATATTGAATCGGTGTGATTGATTCAATGTCCGGTGTGTAACTATTCAGCTTTTCTATTAACGTCATTCACACGCTGGGACATAAAGAATAGGTAAATCAATGTTTAACTGGATACCGCTTAATTGAGAATTAAATACGTTCTTTCCGGTATCCATCCGTGTAAGGTTCCATTTTGAATGAGGTGTTTCGTTGTGAGTTGACAATATACCTATTTGGTGGTTGGCTTCACATGCCGCTATAAAGGCATCAACAACAATCTGCATAGGTATAAGAATGTTTGTGTAATAGTCGTCATACGTCCAGTCCTTATAATTTGCCTCGTCCATAAAATACATCTCACATGATACTGTCCTTTCAAGTACCTCATCCTCGTTATCATTTACTGTGGCCGGCATTTCTTCAAAAAGAACTATTACCGGAAATTTGTTTCTTGAATCTGCTATTTTGTCTAAGACGTTGGATATCATTATTGGCGTGCCGTAGTAATAATATGGTGCTAATGCAGTCCATGTAGTGCCTACTATATTTGTTGCAGATGTTACTGTGAAGCTGGTATTTGTTACCATTGCTGTGATCTTATAATCAATACCGCTGATCTTTATCCAATCATTAACTTGCTGTGTTCCTGTGTCAGATGTAAGGATGGTATATGAAGTCCCAATGTGTGATATGCTTGTAATGGTAGCCGTATCACGTAAGGTTGAAATAATTGTTCCTATAAGACTAACGACGTTCGTTGCCATTTACTTTCTTTTTTTATGTTCGTGTCTCATTTTCATTTTTGTTTCCAAAGAATGTTTCTTACCCAAATGTGCTTTGCTCATATTCATTCTCGCTTCGTCTGAAAATGGTTTCATTTTTTTACCCTTATGTAGTTCGCTTATTTTTTTTCTTGTTATTTCGGAAATGGGTTTCCTCTTTTTACCTTTTTGTGCAAGACTTATTTTCAGTTTCGTTTCCTCTGAACATGGTTTTTTCTTCTTACCCTTTCTTTGAATACTTAATTTTAGTTTTTGTTCATCTGTATATTTTCTTCCAATGGCTTTTTCTCTGATTTTTTGCTTTGTTTCTTCAGATAATTTTCTGCCCGTATTTCTTTTTGTAGTTAATAGTCTTAATTTTTCTTTTGTTTCATTAGAACATATACATCCCTCTCCTCCACTTGTTAAATTTAAACCATATTCAGAATTAAAACTTTGATAAAGTTCAATGTAATATTTTTCAAGATTATTTAATTCTGATTCCGAGCATTGGCAGAGTATCTCGAATTTATGGTTTTCCCACCCATACTTTTTTAAGGAATAATATATTTTTGTTTGGCTTTTACATAATACATTTTTGTAATGAACAATTCTATTAATAATATCTTTACTCCTACCAATATAAATCTTATTGGTAGGTGAAGTAATTTTATAGATACCACTTATTTTCATCTTTTAAAGCCAACCGTTTAATAATATATCCGATTTAGCTGTAAACTGCCACGTTGGATAATCTACTGTGTAATATTTATAGAGGAAGTTGAAACAACTTCCAGCTACAAGCAATGCGTAATAATCATATTCCGGCTCCTCTGCCCTTTTATAATTACCTCCGTAAATAGGATTGGTCTGCATATTAATATCCTTCTCAATATCATATCCATATAATGCCACGCCCTTATTATATGCCGTTCTTAATATCCTGTTTAATTGATTCTTTGCCATTCGCTGTGAGTTCTCTTGCACCGGCTCAACCTGTCCAACATCGCTTGCTTGGTTATCCTTGCTTAAAAGAATGTCGTAATATGTAAAATATTTCAGCATGGGTTTTATGCCTTTGTAATTTACTGTTACCGTTACTCCGTATGCATTAGTTACGGTATAATCATAGCCATTGACAAGCCTTTGATATTTCTGTGTCTGTGGAACATATGAACCGTCTAAGTCGGCAATGAGTTTCAGATACAGATCATCACCGAGTAAGTCCTTTAATATCCTTTCTTCCGTGCTGGCAATGATAAGATCGCTATCGGTCTTCCCGTATCTGCTTTGCGAAAGAGAACATTCTCCGGTGAAATCTGCCAATGATAAGAACATAGCTTTATGATTTAATTATTATTTCTTTTTGCCTGACAAAGACCTGATACGCTCCCCACTTGGACGACCCCTTCTTTTTATTGATTTTGTCCCGTCGTTTTCGTTTTCTTTCTCCATTTTATTTTCGGAATCCTCTTTGTCCTCTTTTGTTTCCGAATCCTGCTTGTCTTCGTTAGTCTCGGTATCTGTTTTGTCCTCATTGGTTTCTGTGAGTTCTTTGTCCTCTTTGACTTCACTATCTACCTTCTCACCCATGGCATCTTTTAGAATAATGTTACTAACCGACTTCATTAATTCGGCTTCGAGTTCTTTATTATAAATTGCGACAAGCCCCTTTTCGATAAGTACATTGGCGGTTGATTGTTCAAGTGGCATTATTGTTCCGAGAGTGCCGAACTTTTCACTACCGTCTCGTTCTTTAATTACTATGGTTTTTACCAGCGTCATTTTGTTGTCTCCTATTGTTATGTTCATATATATTTGTTCGTCTTTTTCTTCCGTAATAGTTTCAACAAAGTTAGTATTTTCTTCAATATGTTCTACAAATAGATTGAAATATCTGTAATTCTCATTAATTAGCTTAGTCTGAATTTTATCATTTACATTATTTATTGACCAGATACTTTTACTTTCGTCGCTTTTAGGATTCTGCACCACACAACAATTACTGTGAAACAAGCAATATATTAGAAGACCATTTTTATGAATAAGAATACTGGCATAAATATCACTCATATTTTTATGCTCAAAATCTTTTATATCGAATTTAATATGCTTAGAATTCCAAGCCATACAACCTGTCCCAGCTATATGAACAGGACATTCTATTTTTGATTCAATGAAACAATTAAAGTTTTCTTTCACCGATCCGGAATAATATGATTCAATAGGCGGGGCATTCATTATTCTACCATGAATAGTTACAGGGCAATCATATTGCTTTATTCCCGAAATCATTTTTTGAACATAATCTTTTGAATAAATAAGATCATCGTCCATTGTGAACAAATATCCTTCTTTATTTTGAAGTCCGTAAAATTTACCCACATCACCAATGTCTCCTGCTGGTTTATTGTAATAAAATACCTTTGGATTATCTTTTAAGAAATCAGGGATAAATTCATAATCATTCAGGTAAACATGAATCTCGTCACATTGGCTTATGACACTATCGATAGTGTCCTTCAATAACTCTATGCGCTCGTATATTGAAGCTACCCCTACATATATTTTATTATTTATGTTTAATTTAAAATAGGGTTTTATTTTTTTTAAATCACAATAACCATTATAGGTAAGCCCTTGATCGCCTTCTTTCCATTGATTGAAATATTTAATCAACACTTTAAAATGACCTTCGTATTTTTCTTTTGTCGGAGCATTGAATAACTTATCTGCTAAATCATTACGAACATAAGTAAAATGATGCATCTGTAATTCTGATCGATCAAAAATTTTATATTTTCCAACAAAATACTCCCTCGACGGATCACATAGCACTGGAAATTCTTGTATATGGAATTCGCAATTATTAATTATTTTATAAATAAAAGGAACAAAATATTCTTCCGGAGGATCAATGACGTGTGATTCGTCTTTGTAATATGAAATCATTTTACAATACGTAGAATTGAAATCATTTTTTATTATTTCCTCTTTTGCTTTTTTAAATTCAGAATCAGTATAGAATTCATCACAGTCCATTGTCATGAAATGAGTGCAACCGTTATCTTTACACATTTGTAATCCTTCGTTTCGCTGCTCTATTTCCTTGTGTTTGTTGTGAATTTCCTTCTCTTCAATTTCTTTTTTATGAACAAATAATTTGAAGTCATCAATTAATTTTTCATCTTTTAATTTCTGTAATAACTCCTTTAAATTATTCTTTACTGGAATATTATTGACGCTGATTTCATTATAAATTACGGTGATATAATCAACATTTTTTCTGATTGACAATATACTGTCCATTATTAATTCAGAACCCGTACATAGATTATATGCTGCACCAAATTTTAGTTTTGTTTCTGGCTTTATGAAATTCTTTATTAAATGATCTCTAAAATGTTCTCCTTCATTCAACCTATAATAATGAAATAAATAAACTCCTTTCATTAATAATATTTTCATCCCATTATTTAGAATCTTTTTTGAAATATTGTCATCAAGGCCAAGTAAGTTAGAATCCGCTTGCTCGTCCCTGATTGTATTTTCTGAAAATCCGCCAACCTTTAACCATGTGCTTTTTTTTATCAAAAGTAAATGTCCGTTTATGTTAGACTTCAATTCATTCACTTCAGAATAATATTTTTCCCGGCATTCAATAGCAATTAGTCTGTGCTTTTTTATATCCGATTCATGCGAAAACTCATCATTATATCGTTGGTTGTGATACCCAGCCCTGTTAGTCACACAAGTAATCAGTCCGGCATCAGGATTATTATTTACTATTTCATTTATTTGGGTTCCGAAATCAGAACATAAGAACATAGTGTCAGCATCCATTAGACAGCCCCAGTCATCCAATGAAGGCAGCAATCGCATATATTGATTGTATGCCTTTCCAAGATTTTTCTCAGTTGAATATGGAGTGAAATAATATATCATTTAATAATATTTTTATAAAATTCAAAAGATTTTTTATCATTGATTAATATTTTTTGAAGGTATCTATAATCACAATCCTGCTCTCTCCACATTTCTAAGTTCTCAGTTGTGGAATGACCGTCTCCTCCTACCTGTCCGATGCCGTGTTTTATCCCCATACAAATAAATTCATCAAACTTTGCAGCCTTTTTCGTCCCTTTATATTCGCTCCAAAGATAATGATCTAAGAATTTTACATTAGGAAATTCAATATTCATAATCTCACGTGTAACAAGCATACACATCATTGACGAGCGAATATCATGTAGATAGTTGGAGTATTTTTGTAGTCTCAGTTGATAATATAGTGTATTGTTGATTCCTAACATTGAAGGCCGTCCGCTTTCATTCCATTTTGAAATCATTTTTTCAATATATGTGCTGCAATACCAATCATCATCCTCAATGAATACTACAATATCACAACCATGGCAATTAAATAGCCTTTCGCATCCTATCCTGTAACGAATATTTATATCATTAGGAAATTGAACTTGTGGATCGTTTACAATTTCGACAACATCTGGTTGCAATGTCTGAATAGACATAAGGTATTTGTTGTGTTCTAAAAATGGCTGTCTTATGCCTCCAAGTGTAGGTGTAAGTAATCCAATTTTCATTTTAATATGATACCTATTCCCGCCCAGGTTTTATTGTCTGAGCCAAATTCAATAATATTGTTTTCTTTTTTAATCTCATCCCATAATTTATAAACATGACAATTCTGACTTATGCAATCCACACTTTCCCAAATGTCATGAAAACAAATCAATCCGCCTTCGTTTATTAATTCCTTGAAATTATCGTAATCCAATTTTACGCCATCAAATGTGTGATCTCCGTCAATAAATATCACATCAAATTTACCGTGTGATTTTACTTTTTCAATAATATTTTCTGAATGAGAATCGCCGGTAATATACACAACATTTTCAAGCATTATTCCACTCCTGTGTTGTAGATCAACCGTTACAACTCGTTCAAATATCTGTGAATAAGCATAGGTGCATCCGTTAGAATAAGCACCTATTTCAAGAATTGATTTATAATCATTTTGAATACATAATTCTAAAAATGAAAGGAACTCTTTTTCTTTCTGCTGAATTCCTTTTTTTATGCACTCATTAAATAATTGTTTTAAATCCATTTTTATTTTCTTTTTATACCCCAGAACTGGATGTCGTGATAAATCACATCTTCACCCCTGTAGTTTATTGTGTAATTCCCAAATGTAGCCTCAAGATCAATTATATTACTAAAATCACGGGCTGTAATATTTTTATAGTAATTGTTGTCCATCTTTGGGTTGGATGCAATCAACGGGGTGCATTGCGCTCCGCCATGAGGTGCCCTATATGTTCCGCCAGCTGTCCATACAAATAATCCGGAAGGTTTCAGTAACGAAATAATATTTTTTATTGACTTCTCGAAATGGCAATCATGCTCGAAGCACTCGCTTGAGATTATCGTATCAAATAAAGTTTCTGATTTGAATTCATGTGCGAGCGAGACAACATCAACGTTTTTTCCTTCTCCAACATCTATGCCTATATATTCGCAATCAACAAATAAATCCTTATTCGTTCCATTAACATTAAGTGATCCAACATCAAGAACCCTTATTTTTTCAAAATATTTAGGAAACATAGATTTAACAAGTTCCATGAATTTTCTTTCGTCTGGATGGGCCATATAAATTATATTTTAGAAAACAAAAGTAATAAAAAAAAGGACGGGCTATTAACCCGCCCCTTCTTAAACATATTATCCAGGATTAGGAACCTGAAGTAATTGCTGCCTTGGCTACCGAGAACTGACCGTAAACAAACGCTCCATTGTAGTAAATCGGTAATGCGATTCTTTCTTCAAATGTAATACAAATCATATTCTTGATGAAGTAATCACTGTGGCTGTCTGACATCTGCATCGTTAATTTTTTACGATCAACAAGTTCAACTGCATCAGCAAAGTCGCCTATGCAGAAGTAACCAGAAGTCATTGCTGTGTTGGCTATGATTGGAATACCTGCTATTCTTAAAAGACCGGTATTTGCATCACGAGATACGAGGTAATTGTTACCGAGATATTCACGTGTTGAAGAGGTTTTCAGCATGTCAATTTTTGCAACGTCTTCCGGATGCAGGATGACAGCCGACGGGCTGTAATAACCTACGTTCAAGTTAGCAAGTGCTACACGGATACAGTCAATTTCGTTGGCTGCCGGTATGCTTGTTGCAAAAACACCAGCGGCAAAAGCAGAAGCAACACCAGTGATACCCTGTATCTGTGGTGAAGCAGCATTACCAAACAAAATCTGCTGGTCTTCTTTTGTCATTACCCTTTTAGGCATGTGGTTTGCAATGAATGAAGTCAATGCAGGAACATCATCTAACAGGTCTTTCGATACTATCATGTGAGTTGCAAGGCGTTCTACATTAACATAGGTTTCAGCAAGGTCGAAATCACTCTGTCCGGAAGCTGTGTTCTCTGCCTTCATATCAACTCCGTCCTCAAAGTTAGCCTGTTTCACAACAGGGATTCTGTCCTTTAATGTTACACCTACTGGCATAATCTCTCTCATATGGATAGGACGGGTTTTTAATTCGATAATATCCCTTCTGGGCTGATCGGTGATAAGTACCGAACCTGCTGTTAGGTTACCGCTCTCTGTCATGTCATCAGCGATCTTTAAATCAATCTTGTTTGTTGATCCTTTTTTCTTTGACATGAATTCTTTGATCTCTTCGTTTCCGAGTGATTCTTTTACCATATCAAAAAGGACAGGTGCTTTTGCCTTATTGCCAATGTTAAACTGCTTTACTTTGGAAATCTCAACGCCCTGTAAGTCGCTCTGCTTTTTCAGGTCAGCAAACTGTGTCTGAACAGCTTTAATATAATCAGCGTCTTTAAGACCTTCCATTTGCTTTGTGAGTTCTGCCATTTTTAAATCAAAGGCTTCTTTGGTAATTAAACCGAGGTTGAGATTATGAACAACTGATTTGACTTTGTTTTCAATTTTGTCAAGCAATTCTTTTTCTTCGGGTGATGGGGCTGGGCTTCCGCCTGTTCCTTCAACAATGCACATACCTTGAATGAAAGGCAATGCGAACATATAAAATATTGCAAAAAGTTTTTTCATGTTAAATGTTTTTAATTAAGAATGAATAATTTATTTTACTTTTTTGTTCAAACAGCGAATCCGGCTCAACTATCGGAGTGGTATCATCCGGCTCCTTTGTATTGAGTGTTTTCATATCAGTTAGACTGGTTTGAATATCTTTGAGTTTATTTTCAATTTCTGTAAATTTCTCATCACTGTAATTTCCTTTAGCCAACATCTCACCAAGCATCTTAATATCGCTTTGCAATTTGTCGGCATCTTCTTTTATATCCACGCATTGTGTGTTATCGTTTGCTCCAAGAAAAGATAATGTAGAGTATTCAAGTAACTTATATTCTGTAATTGTCCTAATACCTGAAGCCTTATCAATGTTAGCCTTAACAATACGATAACCAATGGAATGCTCAATACTGCGATCATGCGACATGAAGAATTTATAGTCTTCATATACATCCTTTACTATTTGCTTATTTAAGTTCATTGCCGAACGTGTCAACAAGCCGTAGCCATCTGGAATAAACTCCAACGGCAAACCAAGCAGTTTTGTTCTGTCATGATCTTTAAGGTGTCTTATCCTTTTAAAGTTTTCACGAATCGTCTTATCAAAAGATCCAGGTGCAGATATTTCGTTATCGGAATCAATATTATTAAAGCCATTTACATAAATCGAAACGACTCCTTTCTCATCAATATCTTTTACATTGTAACCGAAATTTTTCCTCATCGGCTGTATTATTATGTCGCCCTTACCGTTGGCTGCCTTTTCAAATGAAAGGTGATTGATCTTATTATCCTTTAACCATTTCAATGCATCTGCACTCTTCCAGTGTTCAATAGGAAATCTTAATGTTTGTGCAATCACTGTCCCATCTTTGTAGGTGTACCATATAACATCTATGGTTACAGGAACAGATACGCCATCTACTTTACCCTTACCAGAGCCATGTGTCCGCCTTACGTTCTGGAAACCAGCACGTGATTCCAATGTCTTGTGATCCTGTAACCTGGCAGCGTGTTCATTTGCAAACGGCATATATTTTCATTTAAAAAGTCTAAACAAAAATATAAAGAAATGAAACTTAGTATTAGTATGATTTTATACTAATTATTTTTGACGGTATATTTTTACCACAAATTTATGGACGGTCTCCCATTGCAATCCTACCTCGTCAGCTATGAGCATATATATATCCAGCTTTGGTTTGTTCTTTTTTCTTAACTCCAAATATCGTTGGTAGATAACATACTTCATTCCTATGATCTCTTTCTGGTATTGTGTGAGATTATTAATTACAAATTCCTGCGGTATATCCTTTATGTCAGGCTTTGTCATTATTTATTCTTGCACTGGTTGTGGCGTTTCTTTCGCTGGTGGTAATTGTTTCGCTGCACCAGCCATCTCCATAGGAACCATATTCGTTCCTACCCATAGCTTTTTAGCATTTGGATCCGTAGGCTCTTTATATCCAAGTAATTTTGCACCATCAGCCGGACTTAATAATCCAACTCTAATCTCATTCTGTATCCTCGTTGATAGTAGATTGGTATCAGTTTGCAGTTCAGGTATCGAGTTGTAATCAATATCTAAATAATATTTTTTCGTTGACGTAGAATTATACAACGGCAAAAGGAATTTATTATACGCCTCTGACTGCATATACTTCAGTGGAAGGATTCTATTCATGATAAAATCCTTTCGTGCCTCATTCATATTTGCATACGTGCTGCGCTCCACGTCTCCCATAATTCTACTATCAACTCCAAATATTCTGCAAAAGGTTAAGAAGTCCTGTTTCTGTCCTTGTATGAGGTTAAGGTCAGAAATACTTTGAGCCATATTAACATACTCCATTTTATGACCTACAATCAATATCTTGCCTCTGTTCTTTGATCCACCATATTCTGTTGCATATTTATCCCTGACCTTTTTAGCCTGCTCTGGATCGAGTATGTCATCGTTGCCACTGCTCAATATACCCATTGCACCCAAGTTCTGTATCAGCGTTACCGCTGCCGTATAGCTTTCATTTGACTTCTCAAGTGATGGTATCATACTCGGTGTTGCACCATACATGAACTGGCCTTGAGAATAGTCTGGGTTGAATGTTTTGAAATGGTATATGTCTTCTGGTAGGTATTTATACGAAGAATTATTCCATTGGTCTATTGAATAGCCTTCTATCGGCTCGGTGCCTCTTCCAAGAATGATCTTTACCATATAAGCAGGTAATACATATAGTTCACCAGGCACACCGCCGGGGCTGCCGGTGATAGTAAGTTTATTTATATAACTGTTACCCAATAAACAGTAATAACCTAACAGACTTTGATCGAATAAAATACCTGTGGTGTGGGGATTTGGTTGCTCAAGTAAATTCAATAGTGGATGGTCTTCAACTGGCTCCATGGACTTACGGCTATACTCTGACATAGCATCCAAGTTCTTTGATCTCTTATAATTCTTATACTTGCGAAATGCCTTGTCGTCTTTTACCTCCATCATTTGCCAGTCAATCATTGAGGCTGTATGTATAATCTTGTTGATGATTGAATAAACGTCTGGATTAAATAGATACCCGTTTTCTACAATATGCTGTAGGTTGGTCTTATTCCATAGCATCTGCCCTTTTCCGAAATATCGTAAAAGAATATCGTATAGTTTATTGAATCTTTCTTCATTTATCCTGCTTGGAGTTCTGGTAGGTTGTGCCTTTGTCCTTGCTAATGTAATTCCAAAAGGTAAATTCATGTTCCGTAATTTAAAGAATTATTTTACAAATATAAATATATTTTCTTAGGCAACGCCCATTTCTTTTCTTTGCTGTTTAATCTGTGCCACATAACGTACTGGGTCAAGTAGGTGGTTGTATAGATCAATAGGCTTATTCAATAACTTGCCATCTTTATCTTTTGCCCAGCAATAATTTCTGATTTCTTTTATTAGGTTTGTTGACCTCTTGGTAATGAAAATCTTATTACGTCTTACATTGTCGATACCTGTCTTTATTGAATCCTTACCTTTAAAGCATGGTTTGATATTATAGCCGTAACGCTTGATCTCTTCAATACTCTTTGGCTCGGCACAATCAGCAATGATCTCATCTCTGTACTTCTGTACTCCAAACATATCAAGACGGTCTGCAATATCTGGGTTGGTTAATCCAATCTCATAAAGCAGTTCATCAAGGTAAATATTATTACCATGTATGCAAACTCTTACCAGTGAAGCAGGATCATTTGAAAAACCAAAGTCCATACCATATACATCAATCTTACAGGCTTCCGGCATCTCTTCAATAAGGCTCCAGTTAGGATATACAAGACCCTCTCTGCTGCCTATCAATCCATCAATATATACTCGCTTATAATTATCATCATACTTGGCTCGTTCAAGCATCATGTTGATTTGATTCTGCGGCAGGTATGGGTTGTCTTTATACGTGCTATGGATATAATCGGTATCACTCCTATCCCTATTCAATAGTTCCTTATGTACCCAGAACTCATGTGTCGGATTGAAGTCCATTGTTGTCTGCTTATTTGTTCGCTGCATTAACTGATAAGCAGTTTCATACTTTATGTTATTACACTCATTTAAGAAAAGATAATCACGTCTTGGGCCACGGCACCTCTGTTCATCATCTACTGAAAAGAACTCAATAATACTTTTACCTACTTTGTAAATTGAATCTGATTTATTATGAAATCTCTCCCTATAAAGATCATACTGGTTGAGTATATTAAAGAAATCCCTCATTGCACCTTTCCTCAAATGAGGCATTGTCTCAGAACACACAGACATTACACTCCCCTGATGCTTTATGGCAATAAAATAAAACTTTTGAAGAATAGATATTGTCTTTGAGCTTCCTCCGCCTCCCTCGTTTATTACGATGGGCTTTTTTGCAGATACGTTCTTATATAAAACCGGCGTTACATTCACAGGTCATTAAGTGCTTCGTTAAGCTCTTTTGATACTTTTATTATTGGAATGTCAATATTTACGTTATTCTCACCCCTATCAATTAACCCTAAATCTCTTGAAATAATATTTGCATTTAATAAATCTGCGGCGGCTCCCTGAAATTTCTGATTGTATATAACTTGCTCAATACGTGCTATGACCGTTAAAAAATCCTTATTATTATCTGTTTTGTTTTCATTGTCTACAATCATTTTTTTAAAAACCCTAAAATAAGATTCATCACAATGTAGATAAAAACAAAGCTGACTTAAGGTCATTGCCCTCATCTTTGGAAATGTCTCGGTAGTAACTACACCTTGAAACGCAAATCCCTTTGATTCAAATAATGGGTTGTCTTCACACCATTTGAAATATTCACAGGCTGCCTCCCACATTAATTGTGGGGTTTCAAATAATTTATTTCTACCGTGCTTTGATCTTAACTCCCATAGGTTATTGCCTTTTTTGAAAAGCCACGGTTTAGATTTTTCTTCTGTTAATGGAATGGTAGGCTTCACCATCTTGGTGATCTTTTTCCTGGAAACCTTTTTTCTTTGCTTCAGCTTAATTGTATATTTTCTTTTTTTTGTAGCCATATCAACAAACAAAGATAATGTAATTTTATACAAATTTATATTTTTCTATTATTTTTTATTAACAATTACCTTTTACTATGACGTTACCTAAAATTATTTTGATCTAAGATTTCTTCAGATATTTTTCGTGAACATATTACTACTTGATGATTATCAGTAATAACATTAAACATTGGATATAATACCATGTGATCAAATTCAATAGCCTTTACTATTTTTTTATATTTTGGTTTGGTCCATT